>Ga0209036_1000288_pt1 | contig 21236 bp, 17 predicted proteins | sample MarorgKNORR_S2LV_3_FD_188222 | JGI IMG/M metagenome (GOLD analysis project Ga0209036, IMG submission 188222) | Marine microbial communities from the Southern Atlantic Ocean, analyzing organic carbon cycling - DCM_A/KNORR_S2/LV (SPAdes) (version 2) | ecosystem: Environmental > Aquatic > Marine >... | reverse complement strand
CAAATTATTGCTGTACCCAAAAGAAGTTTAGATAAAGATACTCTTTGCTGCTGACCTGCAGAAAGTGAAAAACATTGAGAGTCTTCAAACCCCCTAAGACCGATCTCTGCAAGCGCCTGGTAGATAGACTCACTTGTTACGTTTTCACGCAAGCCAACTGACCAACGTAAATTTTCAACTGGCGTGAGGACCTTATTAACGCCTACCTGATGGCCTAAATAAATCAGTGAAGAATAGAAGTCATCTTGATTATCCTCGATAGGCTCATTGAACCACTTAAGTGTTCCATGATAATTATCATTCAACCCACAAATCACTCGAAGGAGGGTCGTTTTTCCACTCCCGTTTGATCCTTTGATCTGTATAACTTCCCCTGCTCGAGCACTGAAGCTTAGCTCCCGAAAGAGGACTCTGTCATCCCGCTCACAAAACAGTTGTTCTGCTTTAAGGACCTCTCGATTTTCAAGTTCGTGCGCCACAAATCTCTAATTCCATTCGGACAATCGTGCTCTAAGCCGCATGGCAGCCTGGCTATGTATTTGACTTACACGTGACTCACTTACTCCGATTACCTCCCCTATTTCCTTCAAGTTAAGTTCCTCGTCGTAGTAAAGCGCCAAAACTAGTTTTTCTCTCTCAGGCAGCCCATCAATCGCTTTGCCTAAATGCCTTTTAAAGGTATCTCGCTGCAAACCATCAGCCGGACCAGGCAATTCACCTGCCGCCAACTCAATAGCTGAGTCATCGCCTTCCATAATATCGTCAAAACTGAACAACCTGGAGCCTGACGCGTCTTGAAGAATGGCATAGTAAGAATCTAAATCGATATCAAGTTCTTTCGCGATATCCTTATCCCTTGCATCCTTTCCAGTGCGGGCTTCAATCGATTTAATCGCCTCCGCAACCTTTCGCGATTTCCTGTGCACGCTGCGCGGAGCCCAATCTCCTTTCCGGACTTCATCAAGCATTGAACCACGAATTCGGATACCAGCATAGGTTTCAAAACTGGCGCCTTTGGTGATGTCATATTTCTTTGCTGCCTCGAGGAGGCCAATCATTCCAGATTGAACTAAATCATCGAGCTGAACACTTGCTGGCATTCTGAGTAGTAGGTGATGAGCGATTCTTTTTACTAGCGGCGCATAACGCTCAACTACCTCATTCAATTGAGCTTCAGAACCATCCTTATCAATTTGCACACTTTGCTCTAACACGGAAGCCCCAGCTGCTGCACTCATAATCAGTTATCCCGGTTTTAATTGTTTTGCTAAATAATTTGTTCTTATTGACGACCACTTATATTAGGTCGTCCACCTTTCTAGAGCTGAATTTTATTGTTCCACTGCTTAACCGAATGGTTCGTATTACTTCTGCTCATTAACTTACGGTGCAATAATTGTTCCATTTCAGATTCAAATTCTGTTTTGTAAGTTCAACCGCGAGTTACGTGGGCTAAGCCAGTTTCACAAAAATTTTAATTTTAGAAATGACATTCAAAACGTCAAAATTTTGACTAGACCGAACTAATATCGTCAATAATTCGTCGTGGGTGGGAGATCTTCACTAAGTTGGGGAGTGAGAAGTAATCCGTATGAAGTTGGATTCGGAAATCTGGGCTCAAGGAATTCAAACTTAGCCTAACAGATAGAAACCTGATTCAAGCCTTGGGCGGGGTGACGCCCGTCTGTCTCATATATTTTCCACTCCTATCCTTGTAGGTAACATCGCATTGCTCGTCCGACTGATAAAATAGCATCTGCGCAACGCCCTCATTAGCGTATATCTTCGCTGGCAAAGGAGTAGTATTTGAAAATTCGAGAGTAACATGGCCCTCCCACTCTGGCTCAAGTGGAGTGACATTTACTATGATTCCACAGCGCGCATAAGTTGATTTACCGAGACAAATCGTCAGGACATCTCTCGGGATTCTGAAATACTCGATGGTCCTAGCTAATGCGAAAGAGTTTGGAGGAATTATACAAATTGGCTCATCAATACTCACAAAGCTCGACTCATCAAAGTTCTTAGGGTCCACCACATTAGTGGTGTGGACATTTGTAAATATCTTAAACTCTGATGCGCAACGTACATCGTAGCCGTAGCTAGACGTCCCGTATGAAATTACTTTCTCGTTTTTTACATCGCGCACCTGCCCTGCCTCGAAAGGGTCAATCATTCCCTCCCGATCTACCATTCGCCGTATCCAGTTATCCGATTTAATACTCATAAATTCCACAATTCCTAAGTTTCAGCTGGTGCATTACTTGACTAGCAAAGATTTCACCAGACTAAAACTTCAAGCTTTCGGTAGAGTAATCATAAGGTTTTTAGCACGCAGACACCACAAACTCATTAAAGTAGGATCACCCAAGGCGATTTTTGCGATATTATATCCACAAGTAAGACTGCTCAGTATATTTGCATTAATCTTCAGGTTATTTATTTCATTGTGGACTAGAATCCACTTAAAACTAAGGCGAGGCATGATTTATAAGCACGACAAGTTATTAGCGTCGCACATCGCGGGGGGAATTCGTGAAAAGATGGCAGTGTATTATTTGCGGTTTCATTTACGACGAGAAATTAGGGTTACCTGACGACGGAATCTCCCCTGGCACTAAATGGGATGAAATCCCCGATGATTGGATGTGTCCCGACTGTGGCGTTGGAAAAGAAGACTTTGAAATGAATGAGATTTAGATCGTGATCCTAGAATAGGGTGTCGATTGCTACGTAAGATTTAACACAAAACGTAAAGCTCTATCAAAAGGAAGGGATTGTGAACCCACGCAAGATATTAGTTACAAGTGCTCTACCATACGCGAACGGCGACATACATTTAGGTCACATAATGGAGGTAGTGCAAACCGACATATGGGTCAGGTTCCAAAAGCTTTGCGGACATGATTGCGTATACGTGTGCGCCGATGATGCTCACGGCACCGGTATAATGTTGAGTGCAGAGAAGAGAAAAATTTCGCCAGAGCATTTAATAAATGAAGTTAAGGAGAAGCACGAGCAAGACTTTGCCGGTTTTTTAATTAATTTTGATAATTTTTACTCCACACATTCCGAAGAGAATCAAAAACTATCAGAGAAAATCTATCTTGCCCTCGAAGCAAATAATCACATAGCTAAAAGAACCATCAAACAGCTATACGACCCCGACAAGGAACTATTTCTGGCTGATAGGTATGTAATTGGTACATGCCCTAAATGTGGAGCAGAAAACCAATACGGGGACAACTGTGAGATGTGTGGTTCCACTTATAGTCCATCCGAATTAATTGACGCGAAATCTGTCATTTCTGGCGCAGTTCCTATAGAAAAAGAATCTGAACACTTTTTTTTCAGAGTCCCTTTATTCTCAGATATGCTCAAGTCTTGGACCCGAAGCGGCACCCTTCAGGAGTCAGTGGCTAATAAAGTAAATGAGTGGTTAGAAGACGAGCTTCAAGAGTGGGATATCAGCAGAGATGCCCCCTATTTTGGTTTTGAGATACCAAACTCAAAGAACAAATATTTTTACGTTTGGTTAGATGCGCCAATAGGTTATATGGCAAGTTTCGAGAATTTATGTCGAAAAACGGATTACACTTTCGATGAATATTGGGACCGGAACTCCCAAACAGAAGTTCATCACTTTATTGGCAAGGATATCATTAACTTCCACACCCTTTTTTGGCCTGCAATGTTACAGAGTGCGAACTATAGGACGCCCACCGCTGTGCACGCTCATGGTTTTCTAACTGTCAATGGCACCAAAATGTCAAAGTCGCGCGGAACCTTCATAAATGCGCGCACCTACCTTGATCACCTCGATCCAGAATATCTACGCTACTACTTAGCAGCAAAATTATCATCGGGCGTCGATGATTTAGACTTAAATCTTGAAGATTTCGTGCAAAAGGTTAACTCAGACCTTGTCGGGAAGCTGGCAAACATAGCTAGTCGCTGCGCTGGTTTTATAAATAACAGTTTTGAGGGCAAGCTAGCCGAAACTCTTGATAGCCCAGAATTAATAGAAGAAATCATATCAAAACGTGCCTCGATTACTGAGCTGTACGAACGCTTGGAGTATAGTAAAGCGGTACGTCTGATTATGAGTTCAGCAGATTTAGCGAATAAATACATCAATGAAAAACAACCTTGGGTTATTGCAAAAACTGATAAACAATCAAAAGACTTGCAAAGAATATGCTCAACCGGTATCAATGCATTTAGGCTCTTAATCATTTATCTCAAGCCGGTTCTTCCAACAATAGCAACCAAGGCAGAGTCGTTTCTGAATGTAGAACCATTAAACTGGAATGACCTTGATTCAATCTTGGTAAATCACCCTATTGCTGGGTTTAAACCAATAGTGCAACGAATCGAGTCGGATAAAGTGGAATCAATGGTAGTGAAAACGAAAGAAGCAATTGAAGAGGAAAAAGGCTCTTCAAAACAAGACCAAGAATCTGTCACAGAGTTTGAGCCTGAGATATTGATCGAAGACTTTTTGAAAATCGATCTTAGGATCGCACGAATTTTAGCAGCCGATCACCTGGAAGGGGCAGATAAATTACTTAAATTAAAATTAGACCTGGGATGCGATAAAGCAGGTAAACCAATTCATCGCACCGTGTTTTCAGGAATAAAATCGGCCTATGAACCTGAAACTTTGATAGGCATGCTCACCGTAGTTGTCGCGAACCTCAAACCTCGTAAAATGAAGTTCGGTGTATCTGAGGGAATGATACTTGCAGCCGGGCCAGGAGGGAAAGACATCTGGCTTATCGAGCCACATCCCGGAGCAAAACCCGGCACGCGAGTCACGTAACCTCCTTCATCAGATCCTCTGCTGGTTTGTTTTCAAAAGTGATTTACTAACTGGGGACCCAAGGTTTTGCATTTTAATTCGAAAACTGGCAGAAATCCGATCAAAGTAATAAGCTTGATCTTTGACCGATTATCTGGCGTTATAAGCGTTGAGTGCTTTTATTACATTTATTACGGAAAATCACTATGGTTTACTCGACCTCGACGAGCGGCATGAATTCCTCGGGCATAATATTCACATTGATTTTAACAGCTCTCCCTTTAATCGGCTTTGGACAAGATAACGAATTAGAGAGTATTGAAACCTCGGTCATCAAAATCTACACCACTCTGGCGGCCCCAGACTATTTCACCCCATGGAGATTGTTGACACCCCGTCAAAGTAGTGGCTCAGGTTCCGTGATTCAAGGCAATCAGATTTTGACAAATGCCCATGTAGTGGCAAACGCTAGTTACGTTCAAGCTCAGAAACATAATGATCCGCAACGCTACCAGGCCAGGGTAACTTTCGTTTCTCATGAGGCAGATCTAGCAATAATCACGGTGGATGATCCGAGCTTTTTTCAGGACTTAAGACCCTTAAGCATCGGGTTACTCCCAGAACCATTGCAAGAAGTATCTGTTTATGGCTATCCAATAGGTGGGAAATCTCTGAGTATTACTAAGGGAATCTTGTCTCGCGTTGAACAACAGGTGTACGCACATGCAGGCTCTTATCTTTTGGCGGGGCAGATAGACGCTGCTATTAATCCGGGTAACAGTGGTGGTCCTGTTATCATGAATAATGAAATCGTCGGCGTCGTAATGCAGGCGAGTAGTGGAGGAAGAGCCGAAAATCTGGGTTATTTCGTTCCGCCTAGTATTATACGACATGTTTTGGAAGACAGCGCCGATGGAGCCAACGATGGCTTTCCGGATCTTGGTTTTAGAACTCAGGCTTTAGATAGCCCGGCAGCGAAAGCAGCCTATGGCCTCAAAAACGGTCAGAATGGCGTGTTAGTGATAAAAGTTTTCGACGACTCACCTGCAGCGGGAAAATTTGAGGAGAATGATGTGATTTTAAGTATCGATGAATACGAAATCGCAGAGGATGGAACCATCAAGCTCTCTGAAGATCTGCTCACAGATTATAAGCATGCAATTGATATGCACCACATCGGTGAGGAAATTTTGGTTCATTATTCTCGAGCAGGCAAAGAAGGCTCGATTAACCTGAAAGCGGAAAAAGCACGAGACAATTATAGCCTAGTGAAAGGAGAACAATTTGATCGTACCCCCCAATACTATATCTATGGGGGTATATTATTTGTTCCTTTAAACATGAACCTTATAAAGAGATGGGGTAGCGACTGGGCCCGTTCTGCACCTGTTAGCTTGTTGAAAATGAGAAACGAATGGAGTTCGCCAGAACGTCAGGAAGTTGTGGTAGCGTTGCAGGTCCTAGCTGGCGACGTAAATCTCGGTTATCACGACTGGAGAAACTGGGTTGTCGAATCTGTCAACGGCAAGCAAGTAAGGGATTTTCAGCAATTTGCGAATTTACTCAAACAGAATCTCGAGGATAATGTGGTATTCGAGAATAAAAACGGTTATCAAATGGTCATCAACCATGATAAGGCCATGGAGAGTGAGAATACTATTTTAAGCCAGTACCGCATTCCAGCGGCACATTCGGCAGAGCTTTTTTCGAATTAAGTCAGACTGTTTATCATTCCGTACTTGGAAGTAAGATAGGTCTCTTTCCTAAGAGAGCATGAGCACGCATTGGAGAGCGAGTTATTCCATAGAAAAACCAGAGAAATCGACAATGCGGTTATCTGGAAAAAACTAAAATATCCCAAATAAAGCGCCTAATTAGTAGTTCCTCAGCCATGAACGAGAGTAATCGTAAACTCTTTTTTGCTCAACTTAAAAAAGACAATCCTAGCCCGACAACGGAATTGGAATATAACAGTAATTTTGAGCTTCTGATTGCCGTTATCTTGTCAGCCCAGGCAACAGACACAAGTGTGAATAAAGCCACTTTCAAACTCTATGAAGTAGCTAAAACACCTCAAGAAATTCTTAACTTAGGAGAGAAAGGGCTAACGTTGTTTTAAACACTGTTTTTAACCAAGAAACGATAGCTGTCGACACACACATTTTCCGCGTCTCAAATAGAACTGGACTCGCCCCGGGCAAAAACGTGATTGAGGTAGAACAGAAACTGTTGAAGCGAGTCCCTGCCGAATTCCTATTAAATGCTCACCATTGGTTAATTCTTCTCGGTCGTTATATTTGTACTGCCCGCAAACCAAGGTGTTATTCTTGCAAGGTCGAGAAATTCTGCAAGTACAAACACAAAACCTCCACTTAGAGTTAACCTAATCACCTATATTTCTTTGCCGCAATTCGCATTCTCAAAGCGTTAAGCTTGATAAACCCCTCAGCATCCCTTTGGTCATAGGACCCAGCATCTTCTTCAAACGTAGCTATCTCTTCGTCAAATAAAGAGTTATCGGACTCTCTTCCGACTACAATTACATTGCCCTTATAAAGCTTCAAACGCACTTTGCCGCTGACAAATTGTTGAGATTGATCTATTAAAGCCTGAATTGCCTCTCGCTCCGGCGACCACCAATAGCCGTTATACACGAGAGACACATACCTGGGCATAAGGTCGTCCTTCAGGTGAGCGAGTTCACGATCAAGGGTAATGGATTCAATCGCACGATGAGCCTTCAGCAAGACAGACCCCCCGGGAGTCTCATAACAACCTCGCGATTTCATTCCTACGTAACGGTTTTCCACTATATCCGTTCTACCTATTCCATTAGCACCCGCAATCTTATTTAATTCTTCTAACAAACCAGCCGGAGATAACGCCTGGTCATTAATTGAAATAGGGTCGCCTTTCTCATATGCTAAATCTATGTAAGTAGGCTTATCTGGCGCATTCTCTGGAGATATGGTCCATTGCCACATATCTTCCTCTGGCTCATTTGCCGGGTTCTCAAGCACATCTCCTTCATAAGAAATGTGAAGCAGGTTAGCATCCATAGAATAAGGCGACTTGGCTCCTCTCTTTTTTTCAACCGGGATATCGTGCTCAGCGCAATACTTTAGCAAACGATCTCGAGATGTTAGATCCCACTCTCGCCACGGTGCAATAACTTTGATTGAAGGACTTAATGCATATGCTCCTAATTCAAATCGAACCTGATCATTACCCTTTCCTGTCGCACCATGCGCAATTGCATCAGCTCCGGTTTCCTTCACTATCTCAACCATCCTTTTAGCAATTAGGGGGCGAGCAATGGAAGTGCCTAATAAATATTCGCCCTCATAAAGTGGATTTGATCTGAACATCGGAAAAACAAAATCTCGAACGAACTCTTCTTTGAGATCCTCAATATAAATCTCTTTAATTCCCATGGCCTCTGCTTTTTTTCGAGCGGGTTCCACCTCCTCTCCTTGTCCAATGTCTGCGGTGAAAGTAACCACTTCGCACTGATATACCTGTTGCAGCCATCTAGCTATAACAGAAGTATCAAGCCCTCCCGAATAAGCTAATACAACCTTTTTAATCTCCGACATGCTTAAAAACCCCAATCCTATAGCTTAATTAAATAGTAAAATATCAACCGCAATGACAGCGCGCCAACTTTAAACATCCTCTATTCGTGCATTCTATCACCAAGTAATAAATAAGTTATAATCGTGCATGCGTAAAAGGAATTTAGCTCGGAGGCTTAATCAGCTACAATTATGAAAAAGGGTTAGAACATCATGATCGCTCCGAAGACAGTTACTTTAATCAGGCCAGATGATTGGCATCTGCATTTGCGAGACGAGGGCTCGCTCAAAGCCACAGTTCCGGCAACGAGCAGAGTATTTGGTCGAGCTATTGTCATGCCTAACCTCAAGCCTCCTATTACGACCACTGAGATGGCTTTAAGCTATCGCCAACGTATCTTAGATCACACTCTCAACGATTCAAAGTTCCAGCCGCTTATGACCCTATACTTAACTGACAATCTAGACCCTAGAGAGATTGTTAGTTTATCGCACGAAGAATTCGTTGTTGCAGTCAAGTACTACCCATCTGGCGCAACGACGAATTCAGACGATGGAGTGACAAAAGTTGAAAAGGTATATCCAGTTATTGAGAAAATGGCTGAATTAGGCGTACCTCTCTTGGTTCACGGGGAAGTAACCGATCATCACATAGATATTTTTGATCGTGAACGAGTTTTTATCGATCAGATTCTTATTCCACTTACAGAGCGCTATCCAGATTTACGCGTAGTACTAGAGCACATAACAACGAAAGATTCGGTAGACTTCGTGAAACAGCAGTCCATTAACGTTGCAGCCACAATTACTATTCATCACCTCCTTTACAATCGAAATGATCTTCTGGCTGGAGGGCTAAGCCCCCATCTATATTGCTTGCCGATACTTAAGCGAAGCATTCATCAGGACTCACTCATAAATGCAGCGCTTAGCGGTAACCCAAAATTTTTCCTCGGAACTGATTCAGCCCCGCATGCTAAGTTTGAAAAAGAAAGTAGTTGCGGTTGCGCGGGAGTGTTTTCGGCGCCGGCGGCAATAGAACTTTATGCAGAGTTTTTCGCAAATAATGATAGCTTGCAAAAACTAGAAGGATTCGCAAGCTGCTTCGGCGCTGATTTTTATGGGCTACCAAGAAACAGAGAGAAGATTACTATTGAGAAGCGTGAATGGCAAATGCCCGAAGAGTATGCAATTGATGGTCAGCCCGTTGTCCCAATTCTGGCAGGTCAGGCAGTCAATTGGAGAGTAAAAGAGAACATTGATGCATGACTTTGAATGAAAATCATACCAATCCAAGAGCTCCTTTGGCGGATCGTTTTAGAACTTACCTACCAGTTGTAATAGATATTGAGACTGGGGGCTTTAACTCTGCAACAGATGCCATCTTAGAAATCTCCGCCGTAATTTTAGAAATGGACCAGAAGGAAAACTTAGTTATTAAACAAACTTTTTTTAACAGAATTATTCCTTTTGATGGCGCAAATATTGAAGAGGCAGCCCTTAAATTTACTGGGATTGACCCTTATCATCCGCTTCGAATCGCGAGATCCGAGAAAGTCGTCTTTCAAACGATGTTCAAGCTCGTTAGGGAGGCAATGAAGTCTAATGGATGTAAAAGGGCAATCCTGGTGGGACAAAATTCTCACTTTGATCATGGCTTTCTGAACGCAGCGAGCGAAAGGAATAACTTAAAACGCAACCCATTCCATCCTTTCTCTTCGTTTGACACAGCTACTTTAAGTGGATTGGCATATGGTCAAACCGTTTTAGCGCGAGCGTGTGAGGTTGCCGACATAGAATTTGATAATAACGAAGCTCATTCAGCCCGGTACGATGCCGAAAAAACAGCCGAACTGTTTTGTAAAATTGTGAATAAATGGAAGGACCTTGGGGGTTGGCCACTAAAAGCTTGAGATTCTTCGCATTGAGCAACTAAGCTAAGTTTTCATGGAGCTGGAGCATCTGGCTCCTCCGCTTCAGCGACAGAATCCAGCAGCGGTTGCAGTTCCCCTTTTTCATGCATCTCCGTAATTATGTCGCATCCACCAACCAGCTCACCTTCGACAAATAGTTGAGGAAAGGTCGGCCAATCAGAGACGCTCGGTAAATTTGACCTGATATCGGGGTTACTGAGCACATCAACGTAGGCAAATCGCTTTCCACACGACATTAAAATTTGAGTCACCTGCGCAGAAAAACCGCACTGAGGCTGCTCGGGATTTCCCTTCATATAAAGTAAAATCCCATTACCTTCGATTTGCTCCTTTATAGTTTCCTCTATACTCATTTTTTCACCTTACATGGTCAATTTATCCTAATTATAATTGAAGCACATTGGCTTGTCAGTATCGACATAAAGAGTAACCAGGTTTCCTTTGTTGCCATGCTAGTTTCCCCAACCCCCTCCTCCTGGGGTCATTATTAGCACCTTGTCTCCTCGCTTTGTATTAAATGTGCACTTGCTCGGAAGAACATTACCATTAAATTGATTTAATCCAGGCTTACCGTTGCCTCCCCCTTCTAACCCCCACGGACCGCGTTTTCTCCTCTCACTTAATATCGTTACCACTGCGCTATCAAGGAATTCGTACTCGCGAACAACACCATCGCCACCTCTGTTGCGACCGCAGCCACCAGAGCATTCCCTTATTTCATAACGCCTTATCCGCAAAGGATAATGCATCTCAACACTTTCTACCGGGGTGTTTAACGTGTTCGTCATATGGCTATGTTTACCATCGATGCCTGGATAGCTAGGGCCGCCTCCAATTCCACCCGCAATCGTTTCGTAATAATCCCACCTTGCTTTTTTATTTTTATCAATTAAACCCATCGCAATGTTATTCATAGTGCCTTGCCCAGCCGCAGGCACTAAAAAAGGGGCCGCTTTTGCTAACGCCCCAAAAACTAGATCGACCAAGCGCATGGAAGTCTCAACATTGCCTGCAGCTACGGCGGCAGGTCTTCTTGGATTCAAGATAGACCCTTGACGAGTTTTAATTTTAATATTTCGGAACAAACCATGGCATGCTGGCGTATGCGAAGGCATAAGACAGCGAAAACAGTAAAAACTCGCTGCAGCAACTACAGATTCCGGACAATTCAAATTGCCTTTCACCATGTCAGATGACTTAGTGAAGTCCAAAAGAGCTGAGTTGGCTGTTATAGTAACTTCTACAGTTAATTCTAAATCTTCTGCACCACAACCATCTCCATCCAAATAGTCTGTAAATTCATATTTTCCAGGGTTTAACTGAGAAATAGCAATGGAAGAAATTCCCTCTGCGAGGTCGTTCAGTTTTTTCACCTTGTCACGGTAATTTTCTAACCCCATTTTCTTGATGAGCTGCCCTAGTCTCGCCTCACCGATCCGGTTTGCACCAATCTGTGCCGCAAAATCACCAGTAATCTCACCGTTTTTTATCCCTAGAAAGCGAGCTGCACCCTCCTGAACTTCTTCATTTCGAATTACAAAAATGGGCGGTATGATTAATCCTTCTTCTTCCAAATGTGAAGATATCGGCATAGAGCCAGGTGTATCACATCCAATATTCACATGGTGCGCCCTGTTAACAATAAAGCCCACTAGCTCATCATTATCTGCATAAGCCGGGGTAATCACTGTCACGTCAGGCAAGTGTGTGCCCCCCAAATAGGGATCGTTGAGAACCAGAAAGTCACCTTGCCTCCAAGCCAGGTCTTGCACGATTGATCTCATTGCATATGACATGCTGCCAAGGTGAACAGGCATATGATCTGCTTGCGCAACCATTTCTCCCTCTTGGTCAAAAATTGCACAAGAATAGTCAAGACGATCCTTAATATTTGGTGAAAACGCTGCCCTTTTCAGAACCAGGCCCATCTCGTCACATAAGGCAGACACTCTGCTAGAGAAGATATTTAATTCAATTGGATCCAATTTGTTCATTCCCATAAGAATATCTGATGATATGAGGCTGAGCAATTTTACGGAGTAGATTGATACATCCCTAGGAAAAAGTTATGATAAGTTGTCGATAATGGGTAGCAACCGCTACCCATTTTTTATTATCAGATCGCCAGTCATGAAAACTTTTGGTATCTCAAAATCTAATGGATTTCGGATTGTTTAAACTATGCACATCAAACACCTTTTAACTCTAAGTGGCCTTCCAGCTGAAGATGTAAGAGCAATTGTTATTCGCGCTGCTGAATTGAAAAGAGAGCCCAGCCTCGCAACAAGCTTGAGCCGCAAAACACTTGGTTTAATCTTTGAAAAATCCTCAACGCGAACTCGCGTCGCGTTTGAGGTGGCTATGACACAAATGGACGGATCCTCATTATTCCTTAGAAATTCTGACTCTCAAGTCGGCCGAGGTGAACCGATAGAAGACACATCACGTGTGCTGTCGAGAATCGTAGATTGTCTGGCCATTAGAACTGATAAGCATAGCAAGCTTGAAAGCTTTGCAGAGCACTCAATGGTGCCAGTCATAAATGCTTTGAGCGACAGATTTCATCCTTGTCAGCTGCTAGCTGACATGCAGACATTTACTGAGAAAAAGGGAAGCATCAGCGGTAAATCTGTGGCTTGGATCGGAGATGGAAATAATGTCTGCCAATCCTACATAAATGCTGCAAATATTTTCAATTTTGAATTAAGAATAGGTTGCCCAAAAGGCTTTGAACCTGAAAAAGAATTGCTATTAAAGAACGCAGATAGAGTGTTCTTAGCAGAGAACCCGGTGATGGCTGCAAGAGGAGCGGACCTTGTCGTAACTGACGTCTGGGCCTCCATGGGCCAGGAAAAAGAGCAGGCGGAACGCGCGAGTGCTTTTGAAGACTTTCAGGTGACCGCAGAGCTTATGTCTTATGCGAGTAAAGGGGCTGCCTTCATGCATTGCCTGCCTGCTCATCGAGGGGAAGAGGTAACTGCCGATGTGCTGGATGCAAAAGACTCTATAGTCTGGGACGAAGCCGAAAATCGTATGCATTCCCAAAAAGCACTTTTAGAGTTTTTTCTGTCTTAGTATTGATACAAGCCACTCATGGCTGGGTACTGCACACCACAAGATGTTGTATCCATTGAAAGGCAGCAGAATAGGATTTTTTTTCCAATTTATGCAGTCTATTTCCTGATCAGATTTTGACCAATTCTTTCGAAAAGGACGTGTTAATGTCCGCGTAAGTCACTTTTAAACGAAAAGCACATATTATCAACACTTTACCCACAGACAACTAACCAAAAAACTACTTGCAAATTACTACCCACCGCATTATGTTGTATTGTCCTATTTAGGAGTGTCTATATATTGTACCCTAGGCCTAGGTTCTAGAGACAAACAGTCTTAAGATCTTGTCACTAGATTTTGTATGGCGGTTAACGCAAAGTGATGGCTAGACTAGCAATTTATGGCAAATCAGTAACCTATAGGGTTATCTGCATTAATATATTTTATGTGTCGGAAACATTAGTTGTAAAAACAATTAAAGTCTCGCGGTAAAAACACAATATATAGTATATGGCTCCGCAGGTGTTTGACCTCGACATGGCAATCACAAGGAGCGCTATGGAGCTATTGAAAGTTGTTAACCTGGATACAGAAAACTCATAGAGTAATCTAGGGCAAAACACTTCACCGGCACAATTGCAACAGGTCTTAAGTTATAGGCCCTACAGTAGAAGTGAAAATTTCGGAGTAAAAAAAACAATGCAACCTGATGTAAGAATCAAAGACAGCTCTTCCTTCACCAAAAATCCAAGCAATGATGAATCCATTTCTATGTCAGAAACAGCTCCAGGACAATTAAGGGTAATCAAAAGAAACGGCGCTGTAGTCGCCTATGCTGAATCCAAGATATCAGTAGCCATTACCAAAGCCTACTTAGCAGTTGAGGGAGGACACGCGGCAGCTTCAACGAGAATACACGAATCCGTCGCCCAACTGGCAAGACAGATAACAGATATCTTTAAACGTCGAATGCCTTCTGGAGGGACAATCCATATAGAAGATATTCAAGACCAAGTGGAATTGGCCTTGATGCGTACCGGCGAACATAAAATAGCGAGAAGTTACGTGATTTACCGGGCAGATCATGCCCGCATAAGGGAGCAAAGCAGGGAAACTAAGGAGGAAAGTCATCCTGATATTACAGTGACGCTTGAGGACGGCCAAGAAGGCCAGTTAGACACATCACGTCTGCGAACGATAATCGATGAAGCTTGCGACAATTTGAGTGGAGTTTCAGCAAAAATTATCTACGACGAAACACTCAAGAATCTTTACCCAGGCGTCAAGATGGAAGACGTCAGAACCTCGCTGGTAATGACGGCCCGCACGTTAGTCGAACATGACCCAAATTACTCTTACGTCACCGCACGCCTGCTTTTGGATTCGTTGAGATCAGAGGCATTAACCTTTCTGGGTGTTGCCAAAGCTGCCACACACGCGGAAATGCACTACCGTTATGCTTCGACACTAAAACCTTATATAGAGAAAGGAGTTGAGCTAGGCCTGCTTTCTCCGCATCTATTAGAATTTGACCTAAACATATTAGGTGAAGCTCTAAAAGCAGACCGAGATCAACAGTTTACGTATCTAGGACTTCAAACCCTATATGACCGATATTTTATTCACAGCGAAGGGGTTCGGTTTGAATTGCCCCAAGTTTTCTTTATGCGAGTTGCAATGGGCCTCGCGTCAAACGAAGATAATCGCGAACAAAGAGCCATCGAGTTTTACAATCTTATTTCCAGTTTTGATTACATGACATCAACACCGCAATTGTTTAATTCTGGAACATTAAGACCTCAATTATCTTCATGCTTTTTGACTACAGTACCCGATGATCTTCACGGGATATATTCCGCTATTAGGGACAATGCAATGCTTTCTAAGTGGGCAGGAGGCCTGGGCAATGACTGGACTCCAGTTCGCGCCCTAGGGGCTCATATTAAAGGGACTAACGGCAAATCTCAGGGTGTTGTCCCTTTCTTGAAAGTAGTAAACGACACTGCCGTTGCGGTTAATCAAGGCGGTAAACGCAAAGGTGCCGTCTGCTCTTATCTAGAGACCTGGCATTTAGACATAGAAGAGTTCTTAGAACTCAGAAAAAATACAGGCGACGACCGTCGTAGAGCTCACGATATGAATACGGCCAATTGGATTCCAGACCTATTCATGAAACGGGTATTTAACGATCAAGAGTGGACACTCTTCTCGCCAAATAATGTACCAGATTTGCATGAGAAACATGGGAAAGAGTTTGAAAGCGCCTATTTAGAATATGAACGTTTAGCTATAGCCGGAGAAATTGAAGTCTATAAAACAGTGAAAGCCAGCGATCTCTGGCGCAAGATGATTTCTATGTTATTTGAAACAGGTCACCCTTGGATAACTTTCAAAGACTCCTGCAATGTACGCTCTCCCCAACAGCATGCTGGAACTATTCACTCAAGCAACCTGTGCACAGAAATCACATTAAACACGAATCCAGAAGAAATCGCTGTCTGTAACTTAGGGTCGGTGAACCTAGTAAATCACATAAGTGAAAGTGGTCTGGACCAAGAGAAACTCAAAAAAACCATTACAACAGCCATACGCATGTTAGATAACGTAATTGACATTAATTATTACTCCGTTCCTCAAGCAGAAAACTCAAATTTAAAGCACAGGCCTGTTGGTATGGGTGTTATGGGTTTTCAAGATGCCTTGTATAAGCAAAAAATACCATACGCCTCTGAAAGCGCAGTCGAGTTTGCGGACCTATCCATGGAAGTCATCAGTTACCATGCTATCAATGCATCTTCTGAGCTAGCAGATGAACGGGGCCGTTACCAATCCTATGATGGATCTCTGTGGGATCAGGGAATACTTCCAATTGACTCATTGAGGAAACTAAAAGAGGTCCGAGGGGAAGATTACTTAGACGTAAACATGGAGCAACGGCTTGACTGGGAAAGTTTAAGAAAGCGCATTAAACAGTCGGGTATGCGGAATTCAAACGTGTTAGCGATCGCTCCTACAGCCACAATTGCCAATATAAGCGGCGTATCACAATCTATAGAGCCGACCTATCAAAACCTCTATGTAAAATCCAATTTGTCAGGAGAATTTACCGTTGTAAATCCCTACCTAGTAAAAGACTTGAAAGACCTCAATCTATGGGACGGAGTAATGGTAAACGATTTGAAATATTATGAGGGAAGCGTCCAAAAAATAGACAGAGTGCCAAAAGAAATTAAGCAGATTTATGCTACAGCATTTGAGGTAGAACCCCGGTGGTTAGTTGATGCGGCTAGCAGACGTCAAAAATGGATAGATCAAGCGCAATCGTTAAATCTCTATGTAGCAGAGGCCAGTGGTAAAAAGTTGGACATCACTTACCGAATGGCTTGGTTGCGGGGGCTTAAAACGACCTATTATCTTCGATCTCTCGCCGCCACTACGACAGAGAAGTCCACCGTAGCGGATAATAGTCTGAATAAGGTGTCAACTGACCCGGGAGCAGCAGTGCCCATGGCATGTTCTATAGATGATCCGGATTGCGAAGCATGTCAATAAATCCAAAATGAGTAGCTGAGCGAATTATAAAACAGTAGCTCATCAAGAACTTGAATCAAGATAATCACGCAAATTAATAGAGGTTTAAAACTATGTTGTCATGGGATGAATTTAATCAGGATGAAGCCCTAGATAAAAAGCCTGGACCCAAAATAGAGCAAAAGGCTGAGGAAAGCCAGACAGATCAACAAGTTCCATTGCAGGAACATACAGGCACAAAAGGGATTAGTTCGTTAAATACGGAAGACCACTCGAACCAAATCCAGCGAGCTATAACAGATTTAGAGTCGTTAGACATCAGTACTGGTATTGATGAGCTAGAAGGCTCTGCCGTGCGTGTAAAGGTGGATGACAAGAGGATGATTAATTGTCGCGCAGATCTCAATCAGTTGGTCCCTTTTAAGTACGACTGGGCATGGCAGAAATATCTAGACGGTTGCGCAAACCATTGGATGCCGCAGGAAATAAACATGAACGCCGACATCGCACTCTGGAAAGACCCTAAAGGACTTACCGAAGATGAGCGTTTAATTGTCAAACGTAACCTCGGCTTTTTCTCAACAGCCGACTCCTTGGTCGCAAATAATTTAGTACTGGCGATATATCGATTGGTCACTAATCCAGAATGCAGACAATATATTTTAAGACAAGCGTTCGAAGAGGCAATCCATACTCATGCATACCAGTACTGCATTGAGTCTCTAGCCATGGACGAAGGCGAGATATTCAACATGTATCACGAGATTCCATCAGTGGCAAAGAAGGCTTCATGGGGGTTGAAGTATACGCGCTCCTTAAGTGATCCTAACTTTAATACTGGCACCCCGGAAACAGACCAGGAACTGTTGCGAAATCTTATTGCTTTCTATTGTTGCCTGGAGGGAATCTTTTTCTACTGTGGCTTCACGCAAATTTTGTCTATGGGGCGAAGAAACAAAATGACGGGCACATCAGAGCAGTTTCAATATATTCTCAGAGACGAATCGATGCACTTGAATTTCGGCATCGATATGATTAACCAAATTAAGTTAGAAAATCCTGAACTTTGGACAGATCAAATGAAGGAGCAAGCCACTCAGATGATCCTTCAAGCCACCCAGCTGGAAATTGAGTATGCAAGAGACACCATGCCAAGAGGCGTACTAGGCATGAATGCAGCAATGATGGAAGAGTATCTTGAATTCATCGCAAACCGCAGACTAGTTCAAATAGGCCTCCCAGAGCAGTTTGAAGGCGTTTCAAACCCATTCCCTTGGATGTCCGAGATCATGGATTTGCGCAAAGAAAAGAACTTTTTTGAGACAAGAGTAATCGAATATCAAACCGGTGGCGCCTTATCTTGGGACTGAATTTTGAAAACTAATCAAAAGATGACTCTCATACCGAGGATTACTAAATGACTGACGAGGAAAAATTGAATAAGCACTATGATGGTAGTCCAGAGAAAACTTTAATTACTCTCGAGCAATTGAGCCAAACGATAGAGGTAATGACTAGTGTTGTTAACCGTTTGCGCCAACACTTAAATGAACAACTAGAAAAGCAAAACCTAATAAAGCAGAAAGAACTTAGTTCAAGCTCCGAGGATATAAACAATGCTTCTGAAGCTCAATCTAAACTTCAGAACGAACGGCGAGCTAAAACTGTCATAGAAATTAGCCAGCAAGACAGCACGTTACCCAGAAAAACAGAAAAAGTGATTCACTAGGTCCTCAGCATAGCAATCTTAAACAAACCTGGAGACAATCATGCTCAGCGGCATAAACTCCATACTCATAGGCTGCGATTAAACCGAAATTACTCACAGTAATAACATGTCGACAAACGTTAAGGTTAAAGCTCTGGTTCTCGCCGCAGGTTCCAGCAAGAGATTTGGTAGTCGAAAGTTAATCGCAAAGCTACCCGGCGGAGAAACAGTCCTCAGGCGGACTTTAAATCGTATTAAACTAGCGTTACCGAATGTAACTGTTATATCAAGCATAGAGTTATATAGTTCAATATCACTCAGCGATAGCCATAGCGAAATTGAAATTGAAATCTTCGCAGACTCACATAAAGGAATGGGAGCTTCTCTATCACACGGAATAAAGCTCTCTCAAAAATCAAATGCTTGCCTAGTCTGCCTCGCTGATATGCCGTTTATCCAGACATCGACATATCGAGAAATTGCATCAAAGTTGACCAAGAATAATATTGTTGTTCCCGTTTACAAGGGTAAGCAAGGAAACCCCGTCGGGTTTGGAGAACGCTTTTTTAGAGAACTCGCATCACTGAGTGGAGATAAAGGCGGGCGCACTCTCATAGAGAAGTACTCTGACTCTACTAGTTACATTGACGTGGATGATCCGACAATTCTTTATGATATTGACACCCCTGAAGACCTAGAAAAATATATTAACTTAACATCTTAAGCTGTCGCTATGTTCTTGCAGTCACGAGTATTTTACGCCTAGAATACTATATGCAGAGCATCAGATACTAAAGAATAGATGAATAAGCACCTCCCACTTCTACTGCTATTAATTGTATTTCCACATTTTGCTTGTTCAGATGCCACTTCAGCTCAAGCGATAATGGAAGACGAGTCGAATCCGTTAATGTTGCTAAGCACTTCTCTTGGTGAGATCTATATCGAATTATTTTCTGATGAGGCTCCTGAAAACGTAGCGAACTTTATTGCACTCGCGCAAGGTCGTATTGAATTCAACGATCCTAACTCAAGAAATACTTTTACCCCCCGTTATTTCGACGGTATGCAATTTCACAAAGTTGTTCCCGGTATGTTTATTCAAGCTGGATCACCGCAGTATCACCCCCTCGGGTCACCAAAAAACCTTCTAAACGATGAGATTAACGCCGATTCGCTTGGCCTAGACCGCCAACCGGTAATGGATGATTTTGGTACGTTCAATCCACTTCTGAATATAAGTAATAGAAGTAGTTTTCAAAAAGAATTGGTAGATCCTATAGTTAGTTACTTAAAGATAAGTTCAGAATCTGAACTACTAGAAAGGCAATATGAAATATATGACCTTATAGCAAATTTAACGCTAAAGCGGGCCTACGAAATTCGAGGCTATCAATACAGCACGAATATAGCCACGCGAGAGATCAACAGATCTATCGTAGCACTTGCCAATAGCGGACCTAACACTAATGGGCCAGAATTTTTTATTGCTACCAGCGATCTACCTATGCTGAACGGAAGACATACGGTCATCGGGCGAGTAGTCGAGGGAATGGAGACTGTCGACGCCATAGGAAAAACAGAAATAGATCCTTTAAACCCATCTCGGTTCGCGACATTGATATACTCTTTAAGAAACGTTGATTGATGGGGCTAGAGACAGCATCAGCGCTCTGGCTTAAAAGTCTCGGACTCTAGCACGATAAGGCAGAAATCACTCAAAACTACTCACATAATTTCTCTATGAATATTTCTCGCCGGTAGGGTGGTAAAGAGTCCAGTATGGTTTTCCCATAGCGACGGTTTACGATTCTCTCATCAAAGAGTGTGATCTTACCCTTATCCGATTCATTACGAAGCAAACGACCGCTAGCTTGCACCAATCTAAAGGCTGCATCTGGAACGGAGAGAGTCATAAACGAATTCTTACCTTGACTCTCAACCCAGTTACCAAGAGTCATCTCAACCGGATCATTGGGCATAGAAAATGGAATCTTCGCAATTAATACGTGATCGCAATATCTACCTGGTAAATCAACCCCTTCAGCAAAACTCGCAAGCCCAAAAATAATGCTGCCCTTATCCTTATCGATTCTCTGGCGATGATACTTTAGCAGTTCAGATTTAGCATAATCGTCTTGGCAAAGCACTAAATCAAGCCAGCTTGGGGGTAATCGTTGCATAACATCGCGCATTTGTCGTCTAGACGAAAACAACATCAGCGCTCCACTTGTAAAAGTAAGCAATCTAGGGATCGCTTTGGCGAGCAGCTCACTGTGGCTCTCAGCTTCGGTCGGGTCACAATTCATTCTTGGAACAGAAAAAACTGCGGACTCTGCAAAGTTAAATGGGCTAGCTATTCGCAAGAAACTTGCATGTGGAGGCAGCCCTGCTTTTTGCTCAAGCATTTCAAAATTTCCAAGAGCGGACAAAGTCGCTGAAGTTAAGACTGCACCAGCACACGTTTCCCAAAGACATTCCTTTAAGTTCCCTGCCGCAAGAACTGGGCTGGAGTACAAGCTAATATCAGAGTCACCTTCATGATCAGATGAGATAAGCCATCTAGCAATCGGTGGTTTATCCATCGGGTCGGTTTTTGCATAGCTAGTCCATAACGACCAGTTTGATCC
>Ga0209036_1000287_pt1 | contig 21254 bp, 13 predicted proteins | sample MarorgKNORR_S2LV_3_FD_188222 | JGI IMG/M metagenome (GOLD analysis project Ga0209036, IMG submission 188222) | Marine microbial communities from the Southern Atlantic Ocean, analyzing organic carbon cycling - DCM_A/KNORR_S2/LV (SPAdes) (version 2) | ecosystem: Environmental > Aquatic > Marine >... | reverse complement strand
CACTTACCAATGGTCACAACGTAGATATCAAGTTCACTTCAGCTGATGGCTATCAGTTTGAACAGGAAGTAATTGTTAGGATTCCTCAATTCCATAATTTCGAATTAAGGGAGCCAGTGTTGGATATTTACGGAATCCGGCCTGGTGAGGAGCTGTCTATCCCTCTATTATTCACAAATAGTGGAAATGGTGATGAGAGATTTGAATTTGGATTCGATGATGTTCAACTTCCACCAGATTGGCAAAGAACAGGTGCGACATCACATACCATAGGCGCTTTTACAGACACAACCCATACTATCAAGATAATTTCACCTGAGAATGCAACAGGAAATGAGGATTTCATCATTACAATTTCTGTTACTGACAAGAACAATGGAACTTATTCTCCAATAGTGATTAGAGTTAAGACAGCTCTCCCTGTCCTTGAAATTAGCGTAGTTGATTCCGTTAACGATCCATTATTCGGAACAATCCATACATTTACCGTAGAGGTGGAAAATACTGGATTGGTGGATGCTGAGAAGGTTAAGTTGATCGGAACAGTTCGTGGAAAGAATGTAAGCTCTAGCGTAACAAAGGATGTGTTATCAGGAGACACGGTGAGATATCTCATCGACATAAATCTGACAGATTTCGATGGTCCATCTCAAGAATGGTTTGACTTTGAAATTGAAACTGAAGGTCAAGAATTTGGCGAAGAACCGGAAAAAGTAAGCAAGAGATACTCACTTAAGGCTCCAGGAGTGGATGATTCAACAGCAACCACGGTTATTGGCGTAGTTCTAGCACTAATCCTGTTGTTTGTTTTATGGTACTTCACAAGATCTGGATCGAGAAGACCCGGTGCCCCATTCTGATAACCTAACTAAGTCCCCTTTGCAACCTTGGTCAAGACAAGACCTCATAGGTGAATACCAAATAGAGTAGGTTAGTGATTGGCCAATGACTCTTGAAGATCTTGAGTTAATGCCCGAACCAGAAGATAGTAGGTTGTTGACCGCTGTTGACCCCCAGGCTCCGGGATATCCTGGTTCTGAGTATGGATTATCCGATCAAGAAGCGAGGGAGCTACGTTGGCCATTAGGTCCGATGAAGGAGTTTCTATGGCCTTGGGGTGCTGCCAGCTTTGCAATAGGGGCCGTTCTATTGTTAATGACATGGTCATCTATTCAACCATTGTTGGTATCTTATCTACCAGACTCTGAGTGGGCATATCGGTCTTCAGGGATTAGGGAATTACAAGATCAGGGTTACTATGGAGACGGAGTTCATGTCTGCATCGTAGATACTGGAATTGATATTACTCATCCCGATTTCAAAAATACTAACCTGGTCGGTTTTCGAGATTTCTACTCAGGAGAGGACGGCAATATCCGAGATATTGGAGATGATTATCACGGTACGTTGATGGCTGGATTGTTAATTGGAAATGGCACTTACGTAGGAGCGGCACCAAGCGTTTCCCTCTCAGTGGCTTTGGCTCTTGGACCTGAAGGAGAAGCGGGTCAGTCGGATAGAGTTTCTTTGGCGATTCGGTGGTGTAGGATTTCTCAAGATGTTGATATCATTAGCCTGAGTTTAGGTGGCGATCCAGGGGGCGGAATGAGCAATCTCCAATCTGAAACTGTCGAGGCGGTAAACGAGGCATTAGATGCTGGAATTTTTGTTGTAGCGGCGGCTGGCAATAACGGCCAAAAGGCGAACATCAAAGATGTATCAATTCCAGCAAATATTCCAGGAGTTATTGCAGTGGGTGCCTCAACTATAGATGGTAGAATCTGGTCAAATAGTTCGATGGGTTCCAATATAGATCCTTATTTCAATGAGGAAAGACAATTTCCTAATCAGAAGCCAGAAGTTACCGCACCTGGAGTCAGATTGTTCTCTACTGCATCAACAGAAATCACACCGGCTTATGCCTATTCAACTGGAACTTCTGACTCAACTGTTATCGTTGTCGGAGCCCTTGCTTTGATTCTTCAAATTCATGGGGCTGAAATGCGAGGAGAAGATGGACAATTCGACTCACAAGAAATGAATTTGGTGAAGAGTGCTCTTGCAAACTCATCCTTAAAATCGCAAGATATGGGTGCAATTCATTCAAACAAATCAGGCTACGGTGAATTGAATGCAGAGGCATGGTTAGAAGAGATTAGTATTGAGTTTAATCTAAGTAAATAATTATCATTTTTCCTATATTTCTCCAACCGAGCCTACGGCTCGATGAAACCCTATGATTAAATCACTTTGAGATTCCCCAATATCATGACGAGTGCCCGAGCAAGAAGCGAGTTCCTAGTATTTCTAATGCTTACAAGCACAATGTTGGCTATGGTTGGCCCCGCACTTCCAGTCTCCGCAGACAATGAAACTACCAGCGGAACGATTACCGGCATTGAGAGATGGAGTGGAACCCACCAACTCACAGGCGATGTTACAATAGCCGCTGGTGCAAAACTGATAATCGACCCTGGTACCGATATTTCATTTCCAAACGGTACAATGTTAGATGTTCGTGGTAATCTATGTGCAGGAGTCGCATCCTGTGGTTCCAATGGTAATGCAGCATCAGGTAATCCAATCACTCTCACGTGGGCAGAACCTGCGGTTCCGAATGCAACCGGAGAATGTTACGGATTAGGTAGCGGAAATTCACAAATAATGATTGAGGACCCCTCTTGCGGAGAAGGAGTAATTCTTCGCGATACGATGGACCTTTCACAATCGGGATTCAAGAGTATGCATTTTGAAGGTGCATGGGGAGTCCCATTCTATGTTCAATTGGAATATGAATATCGATATGGGGTATTAGTTCTTGATGGAGCAAGCCCTACTCTGCGGGATATGAGATTTGAAGACATCAATACTTCCAGTGTACTTGCAGCGAATTTAGCTCAACCAACTTTCATCGGCGGCGAATATGTTGCTGGCAATGATGAAGAGAGCGGAGTCACAGGTCAGGCAGTGCAGATTTATGGTGGAGGTACACCAATTTCCCCGATGGTTTTCCAGGATGCTACTTTCCAATCAACAAACAAGGGTTGTGGAAATAGAGATGGAGGGAGATCTGCTATTTGGGCCTCTCAGACATTTATTCGAGTCCAAAACTCAGACTTTGCTGGTGGTGATTTTGGTATTAGTATCAGGAATTCAGCTGGAAAGGTGACTAATTCTACCATTTCAGTCACTTGCAATGGTATTGATGTGAATAGCCTAAAGGCAATTGGAAATACTGAATATGATGTTGAAATATCAAATAATGTAATCACAACTACTCAACGAACTCCCATTACCGCCTATTCTGGAGCCGACGTTCGAATTCACAATAACGAACTAGCCGGGGCTGGAGAAGGTTCTGGAATAGCAGTATATTCTTCAAAAGCTGAAATACACAATAACGACATTGGACCTATTGGTGGTTGGAATGGTCTATGGCTATTGGGAAGTTTTGATGTAATTGCTGAAAACAATTCAATTTCAGAAACCGGACAGGAACCGATTCTTGCTGGAGAATATGGAACTCAGGCACCATCTCCTACACCTGCAAGACTTTACTTGGCTAACAATTCAATCTCGACTCAAGGTAGTGGGGAATGCTCATCGCAAAAGTGGTGGGGTGGTTCTTTCACTTGCCCTGCTATAATGGCGCACAGATCAGGAGCTACAATTGTAGACAATGAAATTAATGCTGGTGGAAATGCTGATGGAATCAGGGCGACTGGAGCCATACTTGATGTCCAAAGAAATGTATTCAATGTTCAAGGAACCGGTGCTATACTGCAGCACTATGATAGTGGCTTTGCAGATTCCCAACAATATGGGACACTGGCATTCTTTAGCAATAATGAATGGAATGGAGTTAGTGTAACCTACAATGTTTCTAAGTCTTCTGTTACTGTTCAATCAGAATATATCCCAAGCCCTCCACCAGATGAACATCCTGTTTTACTTAGGTGGGCGGATCAAGAAGCTTGGGTCCAGAATGGTTGGCAAAACGGAGTCATTCCACACGAAGTTAGGGCTTGTGATACCTGTGACGATTTCACTCCTTACAATTTCCCTCTAGCGATAAATATGGATAATAATTCCACAGTGTTCACCTTCTCTAACCTTTCAAACTTGGATTTATCCAAGGTTAAAATTGATACACAACCGACAAAATATGCAGTTCAGGTACAAAGAGCTGAACTGGTAAGATTCCAAACTCTAGTAAACGGCCAACGGGTAGAAAATGCAAACGTATTGATTGAGGACGCACTTGGGAATGACCTCTATAGTCTTGAAACAGACTCGGATGGCTATACACCATGGTTTTCTCTTGCTTCTAATTTCCACCTTGATTTCAGAGGTTTAGCGGGAGGAGATAATCCCGATGGTTTTGCAGACGATGAATTCGAAGATTCCTGTTCAGATGGAGAGGATAATGACGGTGATTTACTACTTGATACAGATGATCCTGACTGCGATTACTCTGCAGGAACTAGAGAATTATCTCTCTACAGATACACTGCGTATAAATTTGGATACGGTATAGATAGTGGGGAGTTTACTCTTTCAGATACAACGTACCAAGACACTCTGTTTTTACATAATGATCCACCCAGTGTTTCTGTGATTCAAAATGATGGGGAGTCTTTCAGAAGAGTAGTCAATCTGACAGGTTCTGCTTATGACGGTACATGGGCAGGAATTTACGAAACAGACGAGTTAGCCCAGTGGGATCAGAAAGGTTTTGTTCATGCTGTAGAAATCAAAGACCCATTTACAAGTGATTGGGCTGCAGCTGGATACGCTACAGACTCTAGCGGTGCGGAACCAGGTTACGTGTCAAGAAATAATCATCCATTCAGTAGTTGGTACTACGAGTATGACATGTCAGGTAGACAGGAAGGTGACTATACATTCGAATTTAGGGCATTTGATGGTCTAGAGTATTCTCCTATTCTAACTCGGACGATTAAGGTCAACACAGAGGCTCCAACTATCTCCGTAACTTCCCCGAGCACTCAATCGACTCACTCAGATGGTACTGTGACATTCGAAGGAACCGCTCATGACCCGTATGGATGTCCTATTGATTGTGGAACGGATATTGACCAGATATATTTCCAAATCGAAGGCCCGAACTACAATGTAATTACTTCGACGGAAGGCGGCACTGAGTGGTCTTGGACTTGGGATTTTAGTGGCCTTCCACGTGAATTAGCCACATACACATTTACTATTTGGGCTTCAGATACTGATTTCTGCAAGGGAGACATTGATGAATGTCAACCCGCGGTTATAGATCTTCAAATTGATAACCAAAACTCTCGCCCATTTGTAAGTCTAACCTCACCTCAGAGCGGACAGATATATGCTGTTGATGAGAAATCAATTATCAGCGGAGTTGCTAGAGATAATGATGGAGATATTACTCGTGTTGATGTGGAGGTATTCGACGTCTCAAATGGGTTTTTGAATGTCTTCACAGGTGCCGTCACGGAAATTGAATCAAATGGTTATTGGGAAATGGAATGGGATTCAAGAATATTAACTCACAACATGCAATATCTAATCAAAGCAAGATCCTATGATGGCTATGAGTACAGCGATTGGATGGAAGTTCAGGTCGTCGCAGATAACCCGCCAGATGCAGATAATAATAGACCCACATTTGACTCAACAAACTGGCAAACGGAGATTACTCTATTTTGCGAATTCGATACAACTTCACAAAACCCTTGCACAAAGGCGGAGATTGATTTACTAGAGTTCTTTGATGATGTAGATGGAGTAAATTCTCTCATTCTATCTGTTTACGACGATGAAGCAAGATCATCTGATGATGAGTTTGGATTAGTGATTAACATAGGTGTTGATGGAGTCGCGTTTTATGATCCTAAGGCGATGGGCTTCTACAATGAGGACATGGACACATGGTCTTTGAGTAATGTGATATTTGTCGCCACTGATCCCTTTGGTTCAAAGGAGATTTCTACACCAGTATCTTTCAATGTAATCCCAATCGAATTCTATGTTGGCCCGCCAAATCAAAACACTGCAAACGAAGATGAATTAATCATCTTCAGTGGTTCTGGATTGCCTGGAAAGACCGTTAGAGTAACATTGGGCGGTATTCAAGTCAATTCTACTGTGGTACTTGATGATTCAACATGGGAACTTGGAATTCCGGGAGCCATGCTAAGTAAGCCAGTAATACCAGTATTTTCTATTAGTGGTTCAGAGTCCATTCAGGGCCAAGAAATTTCCCCACCATCTAGTGATGGAGGAATCAGTCCTGTGATGATTATTGCCATTGTTGTAGTTATTATCGCATTATTGGCAGCTACACTTTTCTTCACTGGAGTAGTAGCCTTCGAGGAAGATGATGAAGAATCCAATGAATCAGAAGGAGCCGATACAAAGGGAGAACACCTAGTAAAAAGCGATGATCACCCTGGTTGGCTTTGGGATGCTGAAAAAGAAGAATGGGTACCCGATCCGGACCAAACTGATGAGTGAAGCAATAAAGCCCACCGTACGGTTAATTTCTTGAGTAATAGAAATCGCACCTATCATAATGGCGTCCATGGCTACTACACGTCCTGGCGTTCAGGAACGCATTTTACTACACTTAAGGGATTATGTGGATTACTCCGATAAGGTCGAGGTGCCGTTTGCAATTTCTCAGATGGGTATTGCAAATGCTGTTTCCATTGCTCGTTCGAATGTACCCCGTGCAATTTCTGGAATGAAAGAGTCAGGCCACCTTATTGAGCGACAAGCTCATGTCACTGGAGTGTCGAGAAAAAGGAAAGCATACTTCCTAACCTCTGAAGGAGTAACTCTTGCTGACAATATATGGGATAAGGTCTGTGAACAACCAGTTCGATTAATTCACTCAGATGGAAGAGCCGAAAATTTGGATCTTAAAACAGCATTGGAACGAACCGAACTCCCTCTAAGACACGTAGACATTTTGAGATATCTGGATGATTCTGGTACTCTTGACTTGTCTACATTATCTCCTGATTTAATCGAAAGGGACCTCTCAAAACATATTGAGAAGCAACTTGTAAATTCACTGAATGATCTACCTAGATTACGTCGATTCTATGGCCGAGACGATGAAATTACCAAAATGGCAAATATCTTGGAATCAGAATCTACAACACTACTAGTTCCAGGAATTGCCGGAATTGGAAAAACCGCCTTATCGGCGAAATTACTTGAGCGTTTTACTCATCGAAGAAATCTTCTATATCACCGGTGTCAAGACTGGGAAGGTTCGAGAGCGTTTCTAGAGGCTTGTTCGGAATGGCTTGCAATGATTGGAAATAATGACTTGAGCGATTATGTATCCTCAACACCAGTTCCACAGGTCACAATGGCGGTCAACATAATTGTCGAGGGCTTGCAAAATTCTCCTGCCCTTATCGTCGTAGATGACTTACACAAGGTAGCGGATGAGAACTTCGTAGCAATTCTTCGAGGCCTTACTCTTCGTATACCTGAAGCTGAGGAATTAGGTTTAGTTATGTTCTCTAGATCATTTAGAATGGTGGTTCCAGAAAATGATTCGAGTGGTAATAAAGTTGCACATTTCCTCCCACTCGAGGGGCTGGACCAAGATTCTAGCAGGCAAATACTCACTGCAATGCCAGATATTGATTTGCAACAATTCCTTCACATTTATACCCTGTCAAGAGGGCATCCATTAGTACTTGAATTGATAAATCGAGGCAGTGTTGGAGAAACTTTCCACTCTACCTTAGAGGCTTTTGTTGAAAAGGAAATTTTCAGTAAATTATCAGGGCCTCAAAAACGACTTCTAGGGGCGATTGCAGTATTCCGTGAACCAATGCCATTGGCCTCACTTAACACATTAGACGCAGATCTAGATTTACTAGACGACCTTGTGGAGAAAGGACTAGCAAGAAGAATAGATTCTGATAATTATGATGTCCACGATTTAGTCAGAGAGTTCCTTGTTCGTTCAATGGATGAGTCATTGAAAGCAGAATTACACAACAATGCTGTAGAATGGTATCGAAACAGAACTGAAACCGCTGTTGAGAAGATTGAATTCATCCATCATCTAAATGCATCTGGAGATATGGATACTCTTGCCGACGTTTTGCAAAGAGATGGTAGAGAGTTGGTTAAGTCGGGTCATATCGAACTCCTAGGTATTCTCAGAGGCTTGGAATCAGATGGTTTTAGCGCTATCCAATGGGGGTTGATTAGAGAACTTCGAGGCGATATTCTCTCCATTCAAGGCCGATGGGATGAGGCTGAAGAAGAATATGCAGCGGCGATTCCAACTGCAAAGAAGCACAAGGAAGCAGAGACAATTGCTCGATTACTCTCCGCTCGTGCTGATATTGCGATAAAACGAGGTGCTATGGATGACGCTCTAGAATTACATCGTCAGGCATTAGAAATTCAGATAGCAAAAAGAGATGCGGTTGGTGCATCAAGATCCTACATCAACATGGGATACATTTTCCGCCGACGTAGGGATACTAGGCACGCATTGGAGGTGTATGGAAATGTGGAGGAATTACTTGACGCAGAAACTGATCCTAGTTTGATGGATGCCAGAGTTCGACTAGCATCCGCCTTCCTAGAGATGGGTGAATTAGATCGTGCTAGAGATCATGCAATGGCTGCACACGACGGAACAAAGGACAATGGATTGGATACACTTCATGCTAGAAGTAGGGCGGTTTTGGGTAGGTATTATGCTCGAATGAAGGATAATGATTTGGCTTTACTTCATTATTCGGCTGCCTTGGAAATACTATCTGAGGCTACAGATCCTCACAGCGCTGTCGAGGTTGAAATGTTACTTGGACAAGTGCTAAGCGATGCTGGCAGAAAATCCGAAGCTGCAGAGCGTTACCTGGATGGTCTTGCGGTTGCTGAAGCTAATGATTTCAGATTATTACAAGGTGAACTACTCGCAAGGTTAGGTGAGGTAGAGAGCGATCGTTCTGCCAGAATGAATTATCTCCAACGCTCTCTTACAGTATTCCGTGAATTAGGTGCGGTGGACCGAATGCGGGACGTCCAAACGGCAGTACATCGGGCGATTATGGGCCATTGAGTTGAATCTCATAGAGTAGGGTTAATTTGTTCTAATTCTCCCTGTCCAAGTCGATTGGAAAACTCCGGGCCTTCTTGTTTAGAAATTGAAAGAACTCCATTGAACCTCTCACCAATTTGGTGTAAAACTTCGGATTCGGCTAGATGTGGAGCGTTATTTTTCTCAGATAGGTGGCAAAGTACAATGCTACTCAATTTTGGATGCAATATTTCTGCTATGATATCTGCAGTTTGCTGATTTGAAAGATGCCCCCCTCGTCCTGAAATACGTTTTTTTAGAGACGGGGGATATGGCCCTGAAATCAGCCTGTTAAGATCATAATTTGCCTCTATAGAGATATGTTCGCATCCAGCTAAATGTTTCATTAATTCAATAGTTGGCTCACCTAAATCAGTGACAAACGCCGCTCTCCTTCCGTCACCATTACTCGCAATAACTGCAACATTGTCTGCATCATCGTGAGGAACTGGTACTGGAAGCAGACTCAAATCGTCTGAGATATACAATCTTTCCAGTCCCTCAAAGGTTCTAACTTGTGAAATAGGTTCCAGCCCCAACCTCATGGTTGTTTCCAAATTTGCGTACAATCTGGCCCCCCATTTTTTCGAGGCCCGAGCGGCCGATTTAGAATGATCAGAGTGATGATGGGTGACAATAATGGCATCGATGGAAGCCGCTTTTACCCCCGCTAAACTCAACCGTTCTTCCATTTGTTTTAGAGAAAATCCACAATCCACTATGACTCTTGTATCGCCTGTGGACAGTAGTGTGGCATTTCCACGACTGCCACTTCCCAAGTGAGTAATCTCTAAGCCCATTGAATCAGTATCTTGGGTGAGGCCGTAAGGTCTTCAATGCAACCCTAAATATCAGCTTAAATCACCTAACATCAAACCCCTCTCGTGTGCGCGACGGCGTAGCCGTCGAGCAATTGTATCTTAGGTGTGTCCGAACGACGCTCCATCACCGTCATAAGTCAAGCAAGAGCGCTGACGTATGTCCACCAGAGGTCATACCATGCGACGTAAGCAAACTGCGTTCTTCGTCACGTTGTTGATTTTGAGCAGCCTCGTCTTCGTTTCCCAAACTAGACCACAGGCACCAGTGTCTTCGGTCGACCCACCAGATTTACCCGGTTCTGGACCGATGGCTGTGGACCAAGATGAAGATTTAATTCCTGATATACATGAAGTGATATTTAGTGAAGTAAGACATATCGATACTCCGTTTGGTGTTGTAGTGGTTGAAGGGCTAGATCCGATGAATGGTTCTGATAACATCACCGATTTCGATAGGGATGGAGCTAGTGCACTGATGGAATATTGTTGGCCGTGGACATTAGAAACCTGCTTTACAGAACGCCTTTCGTTAACGGGTAAATCCCCCGATGAAACAGAGTCTGGATTCAGGGAGTATCTTGACCCTCGAGAATCAGATACAGATGGAGATGGTCTTCCAGATGGTTATGAAATTTACATGTGTACTGAAGGAGGAGCTGGTTATCAAAATCCAGCTACTAGTGAATGGACTTGTCTTTACTTCGATCCTTTGGATGATTCAGATACATTCGAAGATGCGGATTTGTGTGTTGAACAGGCCAGTGAATGGGGTTGTGGAGACGGTTTCGATGTAAATCGAGACGGTGAAATTGACCTCGATGAACGTTACACAAACTCTGAAGAATATTGGTTTGGTACACCATCAGATTGGCTTACTGAAAGGGACGGTTTGTGGTGTGCTGGAATAATGCCTAACCTTCATCCAGATGCCTGTCAAGATGAGATTGAAAGGCCCACCGGTGACGATGGATGGTTGGGTAGCGACCCTCGTCGAATGGACTCTGATCATTACACTTGGAGTGAATTACTTCCAACCAGTCTGGCAGTGCCCGGAGATGGAATTCCTGATGGATGGGAGGCATACTATGGCCTCGATCCAAGAAATGCAAGCGATGCGACACTAGATTCAGACTCAGACGGATGGGATATAGACAGAGACGGATTCATCATCCCCGACTCTTCAATTGCGACCGCTCGCTGGGGAGAGGCATTCAGCAATTATGAGGAATATTTGATTCACATGGATAGTGGTCACTGGGTCCGCCCTGGATTAAGAGGGACGATTTTAACAAGTCAATCAGACGACGTCATGCTATTTGACCAAGGAACAAACCCAATGTTGGTCGACGGAAGAGTGCACACCGTTCTTTCAGATAATCCAAGAGACCGTTTACTTGTTGGTTCTGCTTATGGAATAACGGCAATTAATCCGTTTGAGAGTATTTCTTCAACTTTTGAGCTGCCAAGTGGCATGGAATTGTTCACTATGATGCGTTGGAACCCATCTTCCGAAGATTATCTTATTCTGGGGACTAATCATGGAATACATTCGTTAATCCTAGAGAATGGCTTGCCACAGATGGATACATTGTCAGCATCTAACCTAGGACCGGTTCAAGTGATTGAACCTCTACAAACAGGTAGTGGCGATTTGGATTTAATTTTACTTGGCCATGGGTCAAATGCCTGGAGAACGACAATTTCTGAACCATCCTCTGGAACTGGTAACCCTGACTTCAGCGAAGTAATAGCCATAGAAGAACTAACGGAAATGTTAGACATAGTAGGTGCATCATTCACGGAAGTAATCCACGTTCCAATGTCTGGTAGAGGTCCAATGTTGATTGTTGGAACCGATAGTGGAATGATTCGATGGGACACCACAGATGGAACCTCTTCGATAGGTCAACCATTCTGGATTTATACTACTGAAAATGCAGAAGAATATGTCCAATTCGCAGACTTGCTGAATCAATCCAAGTCGGCCGTAGTTAATGTCATGGAATTAGCAGGTCCAGTAGCTACTGACGGGTCACTGGAGGAAGTAACCGGAGTTTGGCTAGGTACACCTGGCGGAATACACCTGATTGACCTAGATTTGTTTGTTGGACTTCCTAAACAAGCCTTCAACACAGACCGGATGTTCAATTTGGAACGTTGGGAAGAAGGCGCTAATGATATCCACTCAATTCATGCAATAGACGGTCAGATATTGTTGGGTTCTAGAGACGGAACTTGGGCCCTTGAAGGAGGGTCTCAGGGCGTCTTAGGGATTGAAGAAAACCAAACAAGGATGCCCGGACTTGTCACCTCTCTTACTACCTTTATTCACGATGGCAACCAGTACTTGTTTGCAGGTGTTTCACCAGGCGAATACATGAACATCATGCCAATAAATCCCAAATCTATTGATTCGGATTTAGATGGAATGCCCGATGGTTGGGAGTTTGTTTACGGATTAGACCCCACCGATCCATACGATCGATTTAGGGATGCAGATGCAGATGGGGTATACTTCGACATAGATGGAGTAAGTTTCAATCGAGAATGGTCCAACCTTGACGAATATAGATACGTAAATACAAGTGAAGGTGGTTTTAATGGAACAGATCCAAGAAATATCGACACTGATGGAGACGGTTTGACCGATGGACAGGAATATTGGGGTTGGTTTGCAGATTCTACAGATTTCTCTTGCCATTACCTAAATGAGGAGTATATTTGCGATGATGAAGTTGGAGAGGATGCTCTAGAAGTTCATCTCTCTGGTTGGTTAAACTCTGGTGCCGGAGGGGGAACAGATGGTCCCACAGACCCAACCAGTTTAGACAGCGATGGAGATGGAATGCCAGATGGTTGGGAAATTGAGCACCGCCGCTGGATTGGAGATGTATACACAGGTGGTAACCTTTGGACACTAGACCCGAGAGATCCTTCAGATGCAACTATGGATGCTGACGGGGACGGCTTGGATAATGTCTGCGAATACAAATGGGGTCTTTACGTAGAAAGCGTGGCATTAGAAGGTCTACCTACTCATGGAGAAAATGCTAGCGCGGCTCAGAGTTGGACAAAGACCGATCCAAATAACCCTGATTCCGATGGTGATTCTCTGCCAGATGGTTGGGAGGCTCGCTATCAATGTTCATGGGGTAGAAATAATCGTGGAATTAATCCACTAAATGGGTCTGATGCGCTAAACAATCCAGACGGGGATGGATTTGATGTCAATCATGATGGAATCTTAGATCTTAACGAGAGCCTTGTAAATTGGCTTGAATATCACCTTAAGGACCAAATCATCTATTCTGATTCAACCGAATCCGGACTTTCTTTCCCAGATAATTTTACAACTTTACTTACTCATGAATCATGGTTCGGATTTGCTGGCGATTCCTTCGGCGCACAAACTAGTACTGCATATCGTAGCCTAGTTAATGGTACAACCAGTGAGGATGTTGGCGCCGCTAACCCTATTGACTCTGATTCCGATAGAGATGGTATTCCAGATGGATGGGAATTCTACCATGCAAGATGGAGTTTGTTCGATGAATCTTGGACATTAAATCCTGTGAATGAAGGCGATCAGGTCGGCGACCCAGATGGGGATGGGATGAACAATTGGGAAGAGTACAACGTAATTGATGGCAATTTCAGTGAAATTGACGACCTTACAACAGTCCCTCAATTTTACTTGCTCCATGTTGGGGGTGAATTACTTGCAACCCCTTGGTTATCTGCAGAATCTACACTTTCATTCGGAACTTTCCTCACTGAGGAAGACATACAACTCAGAGGCTATACTGCTGATCCTAATGAACCCGATACCGATGGAGATGGTTTGCTCGATGGGATTGAATTGATGTTTACTAGATGGAATGCAACCGATGAAACATGGACACTTAATCCACTAGTCTCTGGTGATGGTAACTACGATTCTGACCGAGATGGAATCACAGACTTAGTGGAATTGAACCTTACTAATAAAAATCCACAGAATGGTGGTCTATCACCCCCTGACGCGCCTCGATTATGGGAAGAAGCGGAATTTCTAGATCCCGATGAAGCTGTAAATCGAGTCTATCGAATTCTCTTCAACAAAGAAGGTAGAGCTGAGATTGCACTAGAGCAATTCGATGATTGGCAAAATGGAGAGCCTGCCAAACCCCTTCTTGTTGCTTTACTAGGCATAACTGATCCCAATTCTGATGATACCGATAGAGACGGTATGAGCGATGGATATGAGTATTGGTTCACTGAATGGGATTTGGAGGATAACATTTGGACTATGAATCCACTAACAGATACAGATACTCATGTTGATAGTGACGAGGATTCATTTGATTGTAATGGGGATGGATATATCTCTGATTCGGAATCATTCGATAACTTAGCTGAGTATGATTCACGTGTATATGGCAAGCGCTCGGCTATTGATACGATTCCAAATGGAACCGGTTTGGTATCTTATGGTCTAGATACCGTCACAGCATACATGCAAGAAAGAGGTATGTCTGAGCAGGCGGCAGCAGATCAATTGTGGATTCTATTTTCAACCAAGGACATCGAATCAAGTGATAGGGCAGGTCTGATTAATGCAATAGATTCTGATAATTTTAATTTCAGTCTAGCAGGTGTATCTGACCCAACAAATCCAGACTCCGATAGCGATGGCTTACCCGATGGTTGGGAATTTTGCTACTCGATTTACGGCGAATGGCTCCCTATCAATCAATATAGGTGGTCGTTAAACCCACTAAACCCGTTGGATATTGACTATGATCCAGATGCCGATGGTTGGTATGACAGAACAATTTTCGACACACCCGCTGAACAAGGAGTTTGGGAGAATAGAGAATTTACCTCAGTTCCCGCCAATCAACAGATTCTTCCTTCCAACTCCGAGTTGTACTTCACCAATCTAATGGAATACAATAATGGAACCCATCCGTTAGAATTGGATAGCGATGATGATTCAATGGTAATGGAGCCAGTATTCAGTGGTGGCATAGTAATTGATTATGTTCAGAATCTTAATCTCTCAGATGGCCGTGAGGTATTCAAATATGGAACAAATCCTCTAGACAATGATACCGACGGAGATATGATGCCCGACTTTTACGAGTATTATAGAGGGTGGAATGAGACCAATGATAATTGGTCATCTTATCTAGAAATCTCCGTAGTCTGGTACCAAGTCACTCCTAATGTATTGAAACCTGTAACAGTCAACGGAGGAACGATTGCTAGACCTCAACTCGAGTATACCTGGTTCACCCACGACGCCACAGACCCTAGTGATGCAGGGCAAGATGCGGATAATGATGGAGGTTGGGACTGTACTGGAGGAAACTGTGTCTACGTACCGTACAATAATTTCCAAGAATATTACGGAGTGGTGAATGCGACCCTTTCGTCTCCAACATTGGTTAGACAGGCCAATCTATACGATTGTTCAGGAAATATTGTTCAGGAATGGTGGCAATTAAGGGAATCACTGCTTGGAACCTGTGGAGGGGCTGCTGCATTACAGAGCAATTACATGAGAATGTATAAGGTGAATAATGACGATTTACTCTATGCATACATCGTAAATGATAACGATGTTGATTATCAATATCTAGACGAATCAGATGATGAAATTATCGTTAATGGCGAATGGACAGATAACTACCAACGTTTTGCGGGAGACCGTTATCACTATCCAAACACTGGTTTGGGTGAATATGTTTGGGGTTGGTGGATAATTGATATCGATGGAGATCAAATTGCTGATGGAACTGACCCAACCAATTGGGACACGGATGGCGATTGGGCTAACGATTTCTTCGAAATTGAAGATGATATGTTAGATGGAGTAAGAGGCAATTCTGGTTCGCCAATTCGATATGATGACCGTACAACAAATTGAGCACTACCTATTCGGTTGGTTCATCAGCAAAGTTAGCGAGGGTTGACTGTGGACGAGAATGCCAAGATACCAGCGGTTGATGCACCAATCGAGGAAAGATTGCTATTTCTTCAGGAAAATATGGTAAATTTCGTCAAGCAATATAATCTCCCTGTGATTGAAGTATCGTTGGTCGTTTCTAAATACATCAGAGTTCTACTAGAATCACTTGAGCGAGCAGCATCTGAGAGCGGAGAAAAGGTCCCGGTAAATATTTCTCAAGCATGGGAAATTGATGCCGATTTGAGTGCTCCTACAATAGAATCGTTTCCGTTGGACAAACTACTTGGAACATTAGATGAAGATAGAATGGACATCCTAGATACTATGATGAGAGTGATTATCAATGGTGCAGAGATTCCATTTTCCTCTGCTCTTACCCTATTTCGAGATTGGGAAATGCGATTGAGGATTCAGATGGCTGAAGCGACAAGCCCTGGCCATCTGTTTAGCCCAATGGACCTACCAGAAGGATTCTAGTTTTTATCAATACAATAAGGACAAGATTTGGCAATGACAAATTGCTCACTTTCCATTTCTTCTTCTGTAAGAGGCTCTCTGCAAGCCCAGCACATCTGAGTTGTAGTTTCTTCCAATGCCGGGTCCAGAGCAACCCTTCTATCAAAAACGAAACAATCGCCGTTCCAATGATCCCCACCAACCTCTTCGAAGTAACCGAGGACACCTCCATCCAATTGTCTCACATCCGACCATCCTTGTTGCATCATAACCGCACTTGCTTTTTCACAACGAATGCCTCCTGTACAGAACATAACTACAGTCTGATGTTTGTCTATTTCAGACTCGGCTACAGCTTCTGGGAATGCTCTGAATGACGATAAATTGAGGTCTATTGCGCCTTCGAATGTACCTAATCGAACCTCGTAATCATTCCTAGTATCTAGGACAATAATTTCTCGCCCTTGATCTAACCATGTTTTGAATTCCTGTGGGGTAATTGATTCACCTGTAGATTCTGCAGGACGAATTGAATCTAGACCTAGAGAAATTATTTCATTCTTCAACCTAACATTCATTCTTCTAAATGACATTCTATCGCTATAGGACATTTTCAGCGGAATTCCTTGGAATCTCTTATCAGATTCGAGGTATTGCAAAAAATGGTCTACCGCTGATTGTTTTCCCGAGAGAAAGAAGTTGATTCCCTCATGGCTCAACAAAATTGTACCTAGTAACCCAACTTCGTCACAACTAGATTTGAAAGGTTCGCGAAGTTCGTCACGGTCTGGGAGGTCAACGAAACGATATCCTGCAATATTCACGATTTGACCAGTCACGCAATCACCTAACTGGACTCTGCTCGTGCGACTATACCGCTTGAAACCCACCATGCATCTCCAATAGACCAAATATAGAGCACGGGCCACAATATAACGGTCAGAATAAGTGGGAATTGAACCGCGAACCAACTAGTAGCTTTTCGATGTTGTCGATTGAAATGTTGGCCGAGGAATAAGAATGGAATCAAGGCCAAAGCAATAGCAATTAACGGTCTCAATGCACCCCATGGCCCGATGCCACCGCTTATTTCGTACCAGATTACTTTGACGACACCGAGAGGGCCTGTACTATCCTCCTCCTCGTCGATAACTTCGACAACGTAATCCGCACTCATTACCCCTTGGTCAGACCTTTGTCGAATGAATATGACGATTGCCTGACCACGCAAGACACAACTATGGAGGGCCCTTCGGAAGTACGTGAAGCCCCGAGTTCTCCTAACATCATTCCCAGCATTTGGGCAACACGACGAGAATGTCTCGATGAAAGTAATGGAGGCTATCGAATCTATTGGAATAACTGGAATTAAACTAGTAACTGAATTATTGACATGTGATGAGTTTGGGTCACGAAGAGTATCGGAGTCTATAAATCACGGAGAGAAATATAACGCTATTATTCATCTTGGATTAGCCGAATCTCGAAAGGTAATCTCATTGGAACGTTGGGCTCATAACGAATCTAATTTCAGGATTGCAGATAACTCGGGAAGATTGGTCAATGAAATCGTTATTCAGGGTGCTCCTTCAAAGTATGAGACCACGGCTTCAAAGCATATATTGGACGAGGAATTTGACGACGAAGAAGATGTTTTTTGGAGTGAATCTGCTGGTCAATTTGTCTGTAACGAAACAATCTACAGGACATTAAATTCGATAAACTCAGTTGGAGAAAAGATTCCAGCGATTTTTATCCATTTGCCACCTGAATCTGAGGTATCACTTGAAAGGCAAATAGAAGTTATCACTCGTATAATCGAAATACTGGCAACAAAACCTAGGTTAGAAGTAGTAGGTGCACTGTTATTCGATTCTCATAGGCGAATACTGGCATGTAGGAGGCCGCCGCAGGATGTTTGGGCCGGTTGGTGGGAATTTCCTGGCGGAAAGATCGATGAGGGAGAAACTGAGAAGGAGGCTTTACGTAGAGAAATTTTCGAAGAACTAGATATTATCGTAGAACCTAATAGTCGAGTTGCATATCTTCAACACGAGTACGATGATCGTTTTGTTTCATTATCTATCTGGGATTGTGGTGTTGTTAATCCGCAATCAATTCACGCTAAGGAACACGATTTAATCTGTTGGTTAGATCAACCTTCACTCAATTCGGTGAAGTGGCTTCCTGCTGACGAACCTTTGATTGAAGAGTGGATGGAATCAGGAATTCCTCAATCCTGATCTATATTCATTGTTCTTCTTCCTTTATTGTCGAACCATTCGATTGGTGTTCCATCTTGGTCCATACTCAGATCATCTCCTAAACTTCTAGGAATGCTATGTCTCCCTTCATGCCAGGTTAATTGTTCAAGCCATAGCCCTAGGTCATCACCTTGCAATGAAACTTCCATAACTCCCCCAAGAGGAATGTCTTCAACTACAAATGCCACCTTGCCTACAAATGCAGCCTGCCTAGATAATTGAAAGTGAGTGGTATGTTTCTGTAGATTCATCGTCATTACATCAAAAGCAGTATCTAATATACGATTATTTGAGCAATATTCTATTATTACTGATAAAGACTGAGATTTTCCAGATAGTTTGCTCTCGACGCGGGTTACTGGAAAACTATCGTCCATCTCTGAAATTTCACAATCCCAATCAGGGAATAGTGACCTAATTGCCTTCACAACAAGTGTAATGTCCTCGTGGGTTTTGACTATGGTGGAGACAGTTATCTCCGGTTCCATGTTTATCCGAGGATGTGTGCAGGTCATGATTGCTATGGATAATCAGTCTCCCATGACCACGAATAATTCAAACCATTGATTTGGTAGCCCCGTGTATGGTACAGCGTTCTCCGTTGATTAGCGGGGCTTTGTTACTAGCACCTACGATCTGTGTGGTCGCACTTAGGTTTGGTCTTCCAAACATAGAGGAATTAGTCAAACAAGATATTCTTGCGCAAGTGACGATTCACACTATTGCGATAATTTTAGGGATAATTATGTATTTTAGATATCGAGTTGTTGAGGATCACGAATATCATCGCTCTAGTGCAATCAAGGGGCTATCGAATATGTATCGACTAGAGGACAAAGGGCTGTGGAGTCGCGGTGATGCGGCATTGGAAAAATTAGAGTCTCAAGCAAGTAGTAAACCTAGAGGAAGAGCCGGCTTACGATTCCAAAATAGAATGAGCGGTAGAATATCAGATTTGAATAAGGAAGGGTCAGAACTCGAACTAGATTCGGAAGATTCTAGGATGGATGTAGATGTTCAGGTAGAAGGTGCATCATATAATTCCAATTCAAGTGAAACTCAATCAGAAGAAGTTAGTGAGCCCACCGGAGCTTTAGGAGCCAGTGCGGAAGCCTCTGCTCAACGACGCCTTGCAAAAGAATTGTCCCGCCGAGAAAAGCAAGCTGCAAAAGACGAGAAGAAGGTAAAAAAACAGGCTAAGAAGGAAGCAAAGGCTGCCGCAAAGGCAGAAAAAATTGCAGTTAAGGCTGCTGCAAAAGCGAAAAAAGAAGCTGCAAAGATATCTAAATCCTCATCGGCACAAACTAACTGGGATTCAACTGAAGAATCACAATGGCAACCTGAGACTCCTTCATCTATTTCGAAATCAGTAATCTCTTGTCAAGAGTGTGGGGCCGTAAACAATAGCGACACAGCATACTGTAGTAGTTGCGGCGCTTTCCTGTAAGCATTCCAATGGGTTGAAAACAGGTGGTTTGGAGCAACTGGTTGTGGTGGTCACTTGAGTCAGAAGAGAGATTACTACGAGGTATTAGGAGTAGACCGTAAAGCGTCTGACTCTGATGTAAAGAAAGCCTTTCGTTCTAAGGCTAGGGAATTTCATCCAGATAAGAACCCAGATGACCCTGATGCGGAAGCGCGCTTCAAAGAAGTTCAGGAAGCTTATGCTATTCTTTCTAATCCTGACGAAAGAAAAAAGTACGACATGTTTGGGCACGAACGCCCTGGTGGCTCTCCATGGGGTGCCGGAGGATTTCAAGGAGTCAATATCAGCATCGACGACTTATTTGGTGGTGGTTTCGACTCGATTTTTTCATCCCTATTCGGTGGTGGAACTAGACAAAGACCATCCAGAGGTGCCGACCTTCTTATTCGCCATGTGATAAGTTTTCAAGATGCATTTAGCGGAGTGGATGATGAATTAGAAATCGATGTACTAAACCGTTGTGAAAGTTGTGATGGTACTGGTTCTCAGACTCCGGAAGGCGTCAGAGTTTGTCCTACCTGTGATGGAAGAGGGCGATTAACTAGAATAGAAAGAATAGGCCCATTTCAACAACAAGTTACCCAAGATTGTAGAGCCTGTGGAGGAGATGGAAGAATCATACAAAATCCTTGTAAAACGTGTGCTGGGGAAGGTCGAGCAGAGCAACCAAAGAAAGTCAAATTTAGTGTTCCTGCAGGTATAGATAGTGGAACGAGACTGAGATTGAGTGGCCATGGAGAATCCCCTAGGAATCAAAATGGAAAACCTGGGAATCTATACATTGAAATTGAGGTAGAAGAACACGATTGGTTTGAACGGGATGGTTCCGATTTGTTGATGGCTCTTCCGGTTAGTTATGTCGATCTTGTATTAGGGGCGAGTATTGAGATACCCCACATTGATGGCTCAAATCTCACAGTCAGTATTAACGCAGGATCCAAACCGGGAGAGACAGTCACAATTCCAAATCGAGGCCTACCTTACCCAAGGGGTGGAAGAGGTAGGGGAGCAGTAATGGTCCTGCTCAAACTTGCAATGCCAAATAAGTTGTCCCGTTCTACCAAAAAGCAACTAAAAGAACTGAAAGAAGATTTAGTTAGTGGCGCATCAGTTACTGATGATATCATCAGCGAAGCACGTGACAGACGCCTCTCATGACCAA
>Ga0209036_1000286_pt1 | contig 21259 bp, 16 predicted proteins | sample MarorgKNORR_S2LV_3_FD_188222 | JGI IMG/M metagenome (GOLD analysis project Ga0209036, IMG submission 188222) | Marine microbial communities from the Southern Atlantic Ocean, analyzing organic carbon cycling - DCM_A/KNORR_S2/LV (SPAdes) (version 2) | ecosystem: Environmental > Aquatic > Marine >... | reverse complement strand
GGTTTCCGATTCTATCTGAGTGGGTTAAGCTGAGACCCGTTGTTTACATAGAAACTCGAGAAAAAGGAAGTTGTCAAATTGATAAAACAATTTCTAAGGAGTCCTTCCTAATTCAAAATATAGCATCCGATTTACCAATAATTTTGGAAAAGATAGGCCTTGATCCGTCAAAATGTGACGCCATGGGTTCATCATTAGGTGCCACATTATTACTTGAGGGGCTCAGAGAAGAAATGCTAGTTTTTCGAAGTATAGTTGTTTTATCTCCAAACCTAGCATTCACCCCCCCTATTTGGGCTAGACCTCTAATTCCTGCACCATTATTTCTGTACAATGCTTTGGTTAAATTTGTAATTTGGTATCTGGATAAGCGTTTGAAGGAAGAGGGCCAAAGAATTCGTTATCGACGTACTCTATTAGCCGCGCCAATCGATAGACTAAGGCTTTGCTCCTTGGTTTTTAGAAAATATAAAATGAATCTTGATTTCTCAAATACTAACTCCCCGGTGGGAATTCTCAGAGCATCTTCTGACACTCTACATGACCACTCCGATGCCGGTAAACTTAGCAATCAAATCCCAAACTCCAAATTAATTGAAATCGAAAGTAATCAATTTGCACATGAGGCGCCCGCTATATCTGTAATCGAAGATTTCATGGAAAACGCTGCTTGATTTTCAAGCCATTGAAGAAAATGGGTCGTCCCCACTCCATGGGTCTACTGGAACGTCGTCGTATCGCCCCAATTTATCGTAGAGATTCTCAATAATTGCATATGGCCAATCTGGGTTTGTTGGGCCGTATCTCTCTGTCATACGGTTCGCCTCACCACCATGGAAATGCATTGGAACCTCGAGACGACGGAGCATACCATCAGGCACACCACCCATAGCAAAGAGATGCTCAGTTCCATTTCGTCCTAGCACGCGATCTGGTACCGAGTCTTCATCCGCAGGTAATTCACAGGCATCTACAATAGAATCAACAAGAGCGTCAAATGCAGCATCAGTCCCACCTTCGTGGGTAATTGATTCAATTGCAGGAATTATGTTCAGAGGATCCAATTCTCCTGTCAGAATCTGTAACCAAGTGTGGTGTGCTAGACAATTAAACTTCCAAGGATCTGAGGCTACGAATCGCCAAGCCGCGTATGGTCCTCTAGAACGATCTCCGGGTTCGGGAAGTAAACCATATTCGATGAAGGCGTCCTTCAATCCACCAAGTCTAGTCGGATCCATTGCAATATGTGCGTTGGCGAGAGCTTCTTCTGTCAGTAACCACCATTCAGGCCCCTCTCTATGAGTAGAAATGGTATCATGTAATTCTTCATAAACACCAAAATTAGTCGGTAATGAGCCAGTTTGAGCATGAGTTCGCATCACATGAGAACTCAGACCTGAATCGAAACGGTGATGGAAGTATTCATGGTCAAATCCGAAAATGAATGCTAAATCTAAGGCTAACATTTCAGCCTCTTCAATTCCATCCTCATTCATTCGGTTTGCCATTACTGCCGCCTGCTCGGCTAGTGCATCTGCATTGCAATGTATTCCCCAATCAATATCTACTTCTACATCGATAGTATTCCGAAGTAGCATTGGTCGATACCAAAAGGCTCTGAGACCTATGTCAACTTCACCCATGGTTTCTGGACCATGCACGTATGGCACTCCATCGCCCATACGAAGCCCCCCCATACCAGCCATTGTCATTGGGCCTAAGCCGTCAGATATCAAGCGATTGTCTGATGAAGGGCGCGCTTGCCCTCGTAATGATAGCCATGCGTGCGCAGTCGTCCTCATTCGATGTCGCCCGCATGGTCAGGGAACTACGTGGAATGATTGGAACCCGCGCACGTAAAGCCTACCAACCACATTACGAACAAGTTGTTTTGAGGTTAAATCCGAAGGGAGAACCTTCGGTTGATTTGGTAATTGTGCGCGGAAAAAGGTTGTATATGTCTAGAAGAGATAGGCCGATGCCAAACAATCCGTCTCCTTTTGCTATGATTTTGAGAAAACATCTAGGGAATTCACGCTTGGTTGAGGTGGAGCAAATTGGCTTCGACAGAGTAGTGCTTTTGACCTTCGAACACGGAGGAGGTCAATACAAACTAGTCATTGAGTTATTTAGGGATGGAAACGTCTTGCTCCTAGATGATAATGACGTGATTATTCAGCCATTAACACACGCAAAATATGCGAGCCGTGCTCTAAAGAGAGGTGAACCGTACTCACCTCCTCCTGAAACTTTGGACCCTAGGGAACTAGACAAGAGTGGTTTGGATAATTTGTTAGATAATTCAGATCATTCTTTGATTCGTACACTTGCGGCACGTGCAAATCTTGGCCGAATCTATGGAAATGCGATTTGTAGTGCCGCAGAAATCGATTCAGATGACCCCGCTGATTCTCTTGAGGACTCTCAGAGAAAGGCTCTCAGTGAATCTATGAATAATTTACTTGGTGAGTTGGCAGAAGGAAAAGGAGCATATATCTGGTTTGAAGAAAAAGAAGGATTAAAATCATGGAATTCGGCAGAAGATGATCCTCAAGCCAGAGATTCTGCCAGTGGAGTGATCAGTGAATTTTCGCCAATAAATCTTCCATTCATGGATTCAAACCTTAGAGCGGAAATCGCAGACTTATCAGAAGCATACGATGTGATATTTGGAGCACATGATGCAATCGCTTACATCCGTCGAGAAGAAGAGAAACTAGTTGCGGCAGGTGAAGATGATACGCAACAGAAAGCTAAGCTCGACCGAAGGGCTGCTCAGCAACGTTCAGCAATCGAGCGATTTGAATCTCAAGCCGCTTTGACTCAGGAATTAGCAAAATCGATTCAGGATAACTGGACTCATGTAGACGATTTACTTGGTCAAGTAAATTCTTTGATTGCAAACGAAGGCTGGCAAACTCTAGACTCAAAGATTTCAGATGTTGCATGGATAGACAGAATTAATCCAGCAAAACGGACCATTTTGGCTAGGTTACCTGACGAGGATAACGAACCGGGAGCAAGTGTAACACTATCTGTAGAAAATTCAGTCCATCAAAATGCTCAGACTTATTTCGAACAGGCTAGAACCCTGAAGGATAAAGCGAAAGGAGCTAGGGTGGCTTTGGAAAGAACGGAAAATCAAGCCGCCAAGGATGCAGCTAAGAGAGAGAAAGAAGCCGCTGCTGGAAGAGTCAGAATAGGAAAGCGTAGCAAGAGATTCTGGTTCGAAAAACATCGCTGGGGTATTTTGTCCGATGGTAGAATGATTGTTGGCGGTCGTGACGCAAAGGGCAATGATACAGTGGTTAGGAAATATCTGCGTTCTACCGACCTCTATGTGCATGCCGATTTACATGGGGCTCCATCTTGTTCTCTCAGATTACACGACGGATTAGAAACAGAACCTAACCCTATAGGATTCAGGCCGGAAGGTGTTACATCATTACAAATTTCACAAGATTTTGCTGGATCAATAGAAGATGCCCAGAATCTACCTGCTGAGATTATCAAAGAAGCTGCGCAATTGGCAATTTGTTGGTCTCGTGCATGGGGCAGTGGTAGCGCCGCAGCAACCGCATTTCATGCTCGTCCCGCGCAAGTTTCCAAACAAACCGAGAGTGGGGAATCGCTTGGACGTGGTGCATTTGTTGTCAGAGGACAAAGAACTTGGTACAGAGATGTAGAAATGGAAATAGCGGTTGGTTTTGCGATCGTTAACAACATCCCTATCCCAATATCAGGAACCATAGAAGGGGTGTCTAAATTATGTCAAAGATGGGCGATTATTCGGCCAGGGACTGAAAAGAAAGAAACCATAGCCAATCGAATTGCAAAAGCGACAGGATTAGCACAAGATGATGTTTTAGCAACCTTGCCTTCTGGTACTTGTGAAATTATTGATCACGGGTTAATTGGGTGATTCAAGAAGCGCGCTTTTTATCCCATTCGGGCTTCGTGATTGCGTATAATTTGGCATCAACATAGTGATCGTATAGCCACTCTCTATCTTTGGTGACTCCTTCCAACCTCATGCCTATTCTCTCCGCAATCTCACAGCTGGGAATATTGTCTATCGCTGCTTCAAGCACAAATCTGTGCAGGTTTAGATCGTCGAAGCAATGTTCCATCAATCGAATACAAGATTTCGTTACGTATCCATTTCCAGTTTGGTTCTCAGACAGCCAATACCCAACTCCTGCCCCCTTATTACCCCAATCTATCCAATTTAGGCTAATGGTTCCAATGATATTGCCATTTAGTCTGATTGTGTAAAATACTCCTTCTCGTTTTTCATATTCCTCAAGACAATTCGAAATAAATGCGGTTTCATCTTCAATCCTATTCGTTGCATCAAGCCAAGGTAACCATTCCCGGAGGTATTCTCTGTTGGAGTCGACAACGGAAAACAATTCTTCTGCATCGGCTTCCCCAACTAATCGTAAATCTAGACCAATTTCAACATGAAGTTGCCTCGCAGGCCGAAAGTTTTCCGACTTTTCTCGCGACCCGTCGCATCTATCAGCCATAATTTGTCGTCTAAATTCTATGATTTATACAGTTCCTATTCCGAACTGTGGCTAGGGTAACGATTCAAGCGTGAAGCGTCATCCGGACAGCATGGGCAGCTCAGGCAGCGAGGGCAATTGGACATACGGAGACTATCTACAATTACCCGCTTTGTTAGAACTTCAAGGAGAAGATAGAGGGGTAAGTCCAGATGAAATGCATTTCATCATCGTCCACCAAACCTTTGAACTTTGGTTCAAACAGGTCATTCGGGAATTAACCGAAGTTCGAGATATTCTCGCACAAGACCATGTTCCAGAGGATGCTATTCCAAGGGCAGTTGACCACCTTGGACGTACAACCGAGATTTTTCGTTTGATGGCAAATCAGTGGACTGTATTAGAAACCCTAACACCTCAAGGATTCTTAGCATTCAGAGACGGGCTTGGGACTGCGTCTGGATTTGAATCCTACCAAATGCGCGAATTCGAAATTTTACTTGGTTTGGCCAATGAAGATAGGTTGTATGGAATGGACCCTATCAGTACATTTCGCAAGTTAGCACAGAATTCTGAAAGAGATGCTGCTATTCTCGCTCGCTTGGAAGATGTCGCGTCCAAACCGTCCCTAAGTGAGTCTTTGCTACAATGGGTTTCTAGGACTCCAATCATGGGTTCATTAGCAGGAAATGATAGCGACGATCATACCGTTACAGAGTATATCGATGCTCATCTGAGTTCACATGAAAACATAGGGAAGCAGGCCGCTGAACGAATGTCGGGGTATGGTGCTTCTAATTCCGAAAAGGCGGCAGAGCGCTTTGCCGCATCTCACCAAGGTGCTATTGATTTCCTCAAGCCAGATGGAAAAATCAGCCGCGCCCGTGCTGGATTATTATTCATCGAATCATACAGAGAATTGCCATTATTAACTTGGCCACGAACTCTAATCGATGCAATTGTAGAACTTGAAGAGTCCATGGTCAAATGGCGACATTCACACGCAAGAATGGTAGAGAGAATAATGGGTAGAAGGATTGGAACGGGTGGAACTAGTGGTGTCGATTATCTCGATGCAACCTCCCAATATCGTATCTTCAAAGATCTCTGGGCTGTTCGAACCATACTTGTAAAACCTGATTTCAGACCCGAATTGAAGAATGCCGGATTTTACGGTTATTCATCCGAAAACTGAGGGATAGCGGCGGTGCATCCATCGCATCTTTCAAGGGGAGTAACTCGCTCGCCTCGCCTGTGTCGACTCCGGTCATATGCGCATATGCGAGAACTCCCTTCGGCCGTTTTCGTGGAGCATTAGCCAATTACACCGCGGTAGAATTGGGCACATTGGCTGTAGAGGGAGTATTGGAACGAGCTGGAATAGACCCTCATAGCGGAATTATTGATCAAGTCTACATGGGGCAGGTCCTGCAAGCAGGAGCCGGACAAGCACCTGCTCGGCAAGTAGCGATAGCTGCTGGACTACCCTACTCAACTCCATGTACTACCGTCAACAAAGTATGCGGTTCAAGCCTCAAGGCAGTAATGGTCGCTGCAACAGAAATTATGGCTGGAAGATCCAATGTTGTAATTGCTGGTGGGATGGAGTCCATGAGTCAAGCACCACATTTTATTCGCGGGGCAAGGCGTGGTGATGAAATTTCATTTGCAGAATTGACCGGCATTTTGAGTCACGATGGTCTAAAGGATGCCTATGATGGATCAATGATGGGAATTACCGGCGAGACAATCGCAAAGGAAGCGGATATTTCTCGTTCGGAATCTGACAGGTATGCACTCCGTTCGCACACACTTTCTGACTCAGCCTGGGAAAATGGATGGCTTGCAGAAGAGGTTGTTTCTATCGACGAGTTGGGGCGAGACGAAGGAATTAGAATTGACACATCCATCGAAGGCCTCGCTGGACTTAGAACTGTATTCAAGGATGATGGACAAGTTACCGCTGGTAACGCAAGTCAGGTGTCTGATGGAGGTTCAGCCGTTCTAATCGCTTCTGAGGAAATCGCCAGTGAAAATGGCTGGCCAATACTTGCTAAAATCATTGATTACGTCACATCTGGTGTAGAGCCAAATAGGGTTATGTCTGCGCCTATTCCAGCTATTCAAATGCTCTTAGATCGGAACCAATTGGAAATTTCTGATATCGATATTTTAGAGCATAATGAGGCTTTTGCAGCGGCTTCGTGTGCCATTCAGAATGCATTTGATTTCCCAGATAAGGGATTCAATCCACACGGAGGAGCGGTAGCGATTGGGCATCCACTTGGAGCAACTGGAACACGTTGCCTGATGACTCTCGTAAATGCCCTGAATCGAAATAATGGTGGTATTGGAATTGTAACAATTTGCCTTGGTGGCGGCAACGCTGTTGGGATGCTGATTGAAGCCTAAAGTATGCTAGAAATCCGCCCCCATAGGGGGCGAAGACTAGCCGGTGGGCTAATAGGGGGGTCTTGGGTCGCCGGCCTCGATGGTTACTCCAGTACGGCAGCACACTCGCTTCGAGAAGGCTCGAATCATAGGTGCGAGGGCATTGCAAATTAGCATGGGTGCACCACTATATGTATCCGAAGAAGAACTCCGTGAGAATTTCATGGATGAATTAGTCCAGCTTTTTGGAACAGAGGACGCACAAGCAAGATTCGTGCTTGACCCTCTAAAGATTGCAACGCTAGAGTACGAATCTCACCGCATTCCAATCGATGTGGACCCTCATATTGAGGAAGAGTGAGGGCTCTACCGCTTATCGTCCATTCAGAGGTGGTAAGCAATGCTTCAGAAAGTCGATGCCAAGAGACTAACCGCTGGTTTAATCGTACTTACATTTCTAGTGATTGCTGTTGGCGGATTGATTAGAGTCTCAGATGCTGGAGAATCCTGTCCCGATTGGCCGACTTGTTTCGGCACATGGGGGTTCGATATTAGCCCCGAGGAGCAAGAAACATGGTGGAATGAAAACCCGGATGAAATAGATTCTCGCGGTGAACATCATAGATACACCACTTTTGAAATTTTTACGGAGTGGTTTCACAGACTATTGGCAGGAGCAATTCTTGGCCCTCTGGTAATTCTAAACTGGCTAACCGTACGTCGAAATGAAGATACGTCAAAAAGCTCCACTTTCGCATCCAACTTGGCGCTTGGACTAATCATTTGGCAGGGGGCACTCGGTTGGTTGACCGTTAAAATTGACAATGTTCATTGGAGTGTAGCAATGCATCTATCAAGTGCTCTTGCATTCATATTATCCCTCATTTGGTTATGGATTTGCATAAATCGAGATGAGGGAGTTCAACCACCTTGGTTAGAATTTGACCCAATCCTCGCTTCTAAGTGGAAAAATAGAATTGCGTGGTTAGGGCTTAGCACCTTTACCACAGTTTTTGCTGGAGTATTTGTCGCTACAACACCCGGTGCAGATCAGATATGTGGTGTATCAGGAGATGTAAATTCATGGCCTCTTTGTAACGGAGATTACCTTCCAGAAATAGTTGACTTAGAAAATCAATCTCAAATTATTCATCGATGGTTGGTTGCATTTGTTGGAGGCATTCTACTAATTGCTTCTTGGTATGTTAGAAATGAACAGATACAGCACCAGCATGGAATAATCCTCAGAAATTGGATTTGGGCAGCAACTGCATTATATTGCTTGAATATTGCAATCGGAGCCCTGTACATCCTTTCTTGGTCGCCGGATAATGAAACATTCCGCGAAATGCTTTCTCTGATTCATCTGCTGGTTGGCAGCACATCATTCCTTACTCTAGCAACCTCTTGGCTGGCTATCTCTGCCTTCGCCCTACATGAGCCTGAACCTGAGGCTCTGTGATGAGTCGAATTGAAGGGTACACACCCTAAGGACGCGCTATGGGAGATACCGGGAGTGCGGCTAAGGCTTGGCTCACTCTAACTAAGCCAGGAGTAGTTGTTCTTCTGCAGATTACCGCACTATGTGCGGTATTATCTCACGATTTGCTTGAAGTATCGGGATTCTCTGATATGGATTGGAATGAATCCATTCGTACCATGGCGATTGTTTTCGTTGGAGGCTATCTTACAGCAGGAGGTGCTAATGCAATCAATATGTGGTACGATAGAGATATTGATCCAATTATGCAACGGACTTCAAAAAGACCGATACCAACTGGTACTGTGAGTGCAAATGGAGCACTGATTTTTGGAATCTTCATTTCGGTATCGGGTGTTATCTGGTTCCTTGAATTTGCTAACCAAGTAGCTGCTTTTTGGGCTGCATTTAGTATCCTATTCTATGTCTTCATTTACACAATCTGGCTTAAGCGAACCTCAGTTCAAAACATAGTCATCGGAGGTTTAGCTGGTGCAACTCCACCAGTAATCGGTTGGGCTACTGCAGTAGGTGACTTGACTATTAATCTAGATTCGGTAGAAGATTTTGCAATTTCAATTTTTGATTTGGGGAGCTTGATGCCTTGGTATCTCCTCTTGCTAATTTTCCTATGGACTCCACCTCATTTCTGGGCATTGGCGCTATACCGTTCGGAGGAATACAACTCGGTTGGAATTCCAATGATGCCTGGAGTTAAAGGTGCAAGAAGAACTCTGATAGAAATGAAGCTATACTCTATTTTCTTGCTTATTCTAGCAGGATTTGCACCCATCGCTATGGGCGGAATGGATAGGTATGATACAATCTACCATGTATTTGGTTGGACTTCAATTATTGCCACTTTGTGGTATGCCAGAACAGTATTCATGATCGACGCAAATGAGCCTCGTACTGCTTCTGGAAGAATCCCTTCCGCGTCTCGCTCTTTCTTTGTTTCAATGATATATCTCGCCCTGATGTTTGCAATTGTGGTTACTGCAAGTGCTGGTTTACAAGGATCAATTTTAGGAGCAGTTTTGGCGGCTACAATGATTGCTAGGGATGAATGGAACTCAAAAGCGCCTTCATCGCAGATTTCAGCCTGAATTCAGGAAATCCTCAAACGCCTGCCCGCCTGTTCGACGGCCGTGGTACGCATCAAGCGGCCGGAGGGTCGAGAATGAATGAGCGAGAACTCATCTATGATTGGAACATCATAGACTACGAAATTCAGCGAGATTCTGCTGACCACCCACATGATGTTTGGTTCGATGATGAGACACTAAGAGACGGGCTACAAAGCCCGAGTGCGCGTAATCCTACTATAGAACAGAAAATCGAATTAATCGATTACATGGAAAGGTTAGGAATTCAGAAAGTTGACCTTGGTCTTCCTGGAGCCGGCCCATTCCATGTCAGTCACATAGATGCAATGCTTACCCACATGGGTGAGAATAGTTACGATTTGAGACCAGGTTGTGCGGTTCGAACTGTTGTAGGAGATATCCAACCGTTGGTAGATTTGCAAGCCAAGCACGAGCGGCAGATTCAGGCAAGTGCATTTCTCGGAACAAGCCCCATCAGACAATTTGCAGAAGGTTGGACTATGGAACGAATCCTAAGTACGGCTGAGAAAGCGGTTACCTTTGCGGTAGACAACGATATTCCTGTGATGTTCGTTACTGAGGATACCACCCGCTCAAAGCCGGAAGAAATCAAGGCGGTGTACACTAGAGCAATAGAATTGGGTGCGGACAGAATTTGTGTTTGCGACACCTGTGGTCATGTAACTCCTAATGGAGTGCGCAAATTGCTCACTTTTATTCAAGACGAAGTTATTCCTGACGCAGGAGTAAAACGTAGAGATATCGAAGTCAATTGGCATGGTCACCAAGACAGAGGATTGGGTGTTGCAAACAACCTCGCGGCTGTTGAAGTTGGGGCGGATGTAATTCACGGAACTGCATTGGGTGTAGGAGAAAGAGCTGGGAATGCTCCACTAGATCAAACCCTAGTCAATCTCTCACTGATGGGAGTTATCGAAAATGACTTAACTGCTCTAAATGAATACATGAAAAAGGCACATGAGTATGTCGAAGTGGCTCTTCCTCGGAATTATCCTGTCTTTGGTGAGGATGCCTTTGAAACCGGCACTGGAGTACATGCTAGCGCGGTAATCAAGGCTATGAAAAAGGGGGATCATTGGTTAGCAGACCGTGTATATTCAGGAGTGCCTGCTCAGGATTATGGCCTCAAGCAGGTTATTCGAATTGGACATATGAGTGGGCGTTCAAACATTATCTGGTGGCTGGAAGAAAATGGTTACCAAGCAGATGACGATTTAGTCGCTCATATGTTTGAGGTGGCCAAAAATCAGCGCCGATTGATGGATGATGATGAAGTTCATCATGCTATATCGGAATATAATCAAAACAACTGATTAATTAGTAATTTTAGGCGATGCGCTTACCACCCATGCATCGGCAACGGCTAAAACCCCTACAACATCGAAGTCGACCCATGCGTACGATAGCGATGCTCCTTGTTCTGATGCTTGTATCACCTGTCGTGGCAACGATTGGTGAAGGGCAAAATAACAATATTGACTTTGAAGTGAGTGGAGAGAATATCCTACCAACTTACTCCAAAGCGGTTCAATTGGCCTTCGACAGAGTAGAGAATCTCAATCAATACAACGTTGAAGAACTATCCCAAACCAACCAATGGTTGATTGTAACCCAAATCCCTTTGGAAAAGCAGCCATTGACTTTAGCAAAGCCAGAATCCGTGGAACCTGCGCCCATCTTAAGAGGGGCTTATATTTGGTATTTTGATGACCCATTAGAGGTTATTGACGAACTCGAAATGTTGGTTGAAATTGGTCATATAGAATCTTATTCGCCATTAGTGGAGCGTCAACAATTTCCAAGAGATAATCCCAATGATCCAGAGTTTTCTTCACAATGGCATCTTGAAAATACAGGTCAGACATCAGGACTGAGTGGAGAAGATATCAATGCCACAGATGTCTGGGACAATTATCGTGGCGAAGGTGTAGTAATCAGTATCGTTGACGATGGCTTGGACCACCAACATCCCGATATTATCGATAACTACGACGCTAACTACTCCTACGACTGGTGTAACGACGATAGTGATCCCGCGCCAAGTTCCTGGAATGGTCATGGTACGTCTGCTGCAGGTGTAGCCGCAGCGGTAGGAAATAACTCACTATATGTTTCAGGAGCGGCGTGGGAAGCCACATTAGGTGGTTCTACCTTAATCGCATGTTGGTCTGGCGACAGCACAGAAGCCGATGCATTATCCTTTGAAAACGATGATATCGATATTTACTCAAATTCTTGGGGTCCCTCGGATGATGGCGAAACACTATCAGGACCGGGACCACTTACTCTAGCTGCTTTTGAGGAAGATGCCTACAATGGAAGGAAAGGGTTGGGCAATTCCATAACATGGGCTGCAGGTAATGGGTTAGGAAGTGATGATGATGCCAACAAAGATGGTTATGCAAACAGCCGATTCACCATTGCAGTAACCGCAATCTCTCACGAAGGAGAACAATCATACTATGCGGAACCTGGTGCAAATATCCTCGTTGCAGCTCACTCAAATGGCGATGGTGAGGGAATAACCACCACCGACATAGTAGGAAGTGGAGGTTACAACGGTAGCGGAAATGTGACCCACACATTCGGAGGAACCTCCAGCGCCACACCATTAGCGGCCGGAGTAATCGCCCTAATGTATGATGCAAATCCATTTTTGACCTGGCGAGACGTTCAGGAAATTTTAGTCCATACTTCACGAATGAATGACCCTAACGATTCTTCTTGGAACACTAATGGAGCAGGTCACGATGTCTCTCACAAGTATGGATTCGGTGCAGTAGATGCCGGAGCGGCAGTGTCCATGGCGTTGAATTGGACAACTCTAGATCAGGAAATTAACTCAACCTATGGCCCATATTTGCCTAACTTCGATATCCCTGATGGAAATCAGTCTTGGAGCGAATTTCCAATCACTGTAAACACCGAACTGTCGATAGAAAGTGTAGATGTTATTGTAGACATCAACCACACACACCGTGGTGACTTAGACATTGTATTGCAATCACCAGATGGAACTGAATCCTGGTTGGCGGTAAGTAACGGCGATAGTAACGACGACTATTCTGATTGGCTATTCAACACAGTTCATCATTGGGGTGAATCGAGCATGGGTCTTTGGACACTAAAGGTACGTGATTCCACCAGTGGAGGAATGGGAACTCTGAATTCTTGGGAACTGATTTTCCATGGAGTGGATAATGATTGGGACCATGACGATGATGGACTATCTGACGAAAATGAAACTCAAGTTTGGGGCACTGACCCCTATGATGCCGATACTGATGATGATGGCTTGTCAGATTATGATGAAGTTATGATTCACGGGACTGACCCTCTTGCGAGCGATTCGGATACTGATGGGTTGACCGATCTGCAAGAAATATTCAACTATGCAACAAATCCTATGAATTCAGATAGCGACAATGATGGACTTTCAGATGGATTAGAAGTAAATTATTGGGGGACTAATCCTCTGGACTACGACCCCGATGCCGACAATGATTTATTCTATCATTTCCAAGATTGTAACGACAATAATCCAGACGTTAATCCGGGGACATACGAGAGGTTGAATGGAATTGATGATGATTGTGACGATTTAACTGATGAAGGTTTCAATTTTACAGACAGAGATTCAGACGGCCTGTTGGATTGGCCAGAATACCACATCCATGGAACCGATTTTGAAGACGCTGATACCGATGATGATGGATTGGAGGATGGTATCGAGGTGGAAACTTATGGCTCTAATCCTCTATCTTACGACCCAGATGCGGATGCTGATGGATACCATTGGTTCCTAGATTGTGACGACGAAGACGAATATCGTAATCCAGCCCTGCCTGAATTATTAGACAACAAAGACAACGATTGTGACCTAGTAATCGACGATGGATTTTGGGACTTGGATTCCGATTCTGATGGATTAGATGATTACGACGAATATCACAACATCACAAGTAACCCCTATGATGGCGATACCGATGATGATGGATTACCTGATGGGCTCGAAGTAAAGACGTATGGCTCGAATCCACTTTGGGCTGACCCTGACGATGATGGAGACGGCTGGTATTGGTTCCAAGATTGTCAGGATGATGATGCTGAGAGAGCTCCTCTACTCGCAGAATCATTAGACGCAAAGGACAATGATTGTGATGATCAGGTAGACGAGGACTTCCGTACTATTGATTCAGATCAAGATGGTCTATGGGATTACGATGAGTTCCACAATTTATCTACAGACCCAACAGATTCAGATTCTGATGATGACGGAATGAGTGATGGAAAGGAAGTCATTGAAACCGGCTCAGACCCATTGGTCTTCGATCATGACCGTGACGAAGACGGTTACTATGCCTTCGAAGATTGTGAAGATTTGATTGAAACAATCAACCCAGATGCTACTGAGACATGGAATGGTTGGGATGATGATTGTAACGATGTTGTCGATGATTCCTTGAATCGAGCTGATTTAATCGAATCGTCTCTTAGCAGAACTAGTACCGCAAACTGGGACTCTGTAAATGATACACTTCGTATCGATATTCGAAGTATCCCAAGTACTGTTAGTAAGGAAATGGTCTGGGAGATGGAAGGGGTAATTTTGTCTGCTAACTTGAGTGAAAATGGTCAGACATTAATTCTAAACGAAATCGATTGCAAATTGAAGGAGTGGCAATTAGCAGAAATTCTTTGCTCTGAGCGCAGTGGTTTGCGAGAACTAAATCTCACAATAACAGATTCTGGATTTGAAACCAAGCTACAGTGGACTATCGATGTAGAAGTCTACGTCCCAGCACCAACTTTGATTGAATCCCTATTCTCATTCTTAGGCTCTACTTCCGGAATTATTGTTATTCTTTTCGTTATTCTAACGCTTGTTGGAGGAGTGGCATTTGCCGGAATGAAGATTAGAGAAAACAGAATGATTGCTGAGGCCTATGCTGAATTCAAAGTTAACCAAAACCCACCAGGCGTTACTCCCGAGCATCGGGCGGTTGAACTGCCATCTGCTCCTGATCTCAGCGCTCTAATGAGTCAACACAGTGATAACAATCCTCCTATGGTAGAATCTGTTCCGATGCTTCAATCAACTGTAGTCACAGTCGATGCCACTCCTGTAATGATTGAGGATTTGTCCGAAGAAGAATGAAACTCAGGCTTCATCAGCTTCTTCTTCGGCAGCCGAAGGGAGATTTTCGCCCCACTCAGCATCTGGTGACCCACCTTCCCATTCACCTACAACCGAGATGTCCTCGATTTCATCATCATCGCGCCATGGAGGTTCTCCATCGGCTCCACTTAACACTAGCACACCTTCATCATCCAAACGTCTCTTTACGGTCTTGACTCCTTTTGAAATCGGCAATAAGTGACCTATTGGAGTACCAGTAGTTACGAATGGATGCGTTGCTGTACAAATCAGTAGACCATCTGTGGGTGAGCGTATTTCCATTGAAACTCCCGGATGTTCGGGGTCCGAGACAGTTGCAACCAATTCATCCTTCTCTACCCAAGAGCCAGCAGGAGTCAATACATCTAGGAGACCACCATAGTCCGAACGAACCCATACCGAACCAGATGCGAGTAGTCGAAATCGTGGTCGACTAGAATAACCAGGAATCACTTTCAAACTCCTCAATACATTCAGAACTCCATACATAGCAATCTGGATAGATTCAGGGTCTGCTTCATCTGAACCACCACCTTCGTAGGTAATACAACTAATTCCATGGTTATCAGCGGTTCTTCTTAGGGAACCTTTCGGACCTTCACTGTCTAGAATTACCTCGATTCCGAAGGAGCGGGCGGTTCGATTACTTGCTGGATTAGCCAAGTTGGCTCTAATTTGTGGCATATTTGTACGGCCCAGAGCCGCGGTGTGTAGGTCTAGAATATGGTCAGATTTAGAGAAAATTTCATTCCATAATCTGTTTGCTACCCTAGAAGTTGTGTTTGAATCTTCTTTGCCTGGGAAGAAACGATTCAAGTCTCTGCCATCAGTCATGTATCTGCTTCGACGACGGTATCCCGGCATATTCACAATTGGGATAATCCGAATGGTTCCTGCAACCGTGGTAGGATCTATCGGCTTATCCTCTCCCAAGATCGCGTGCGATTGTAAGTAAGTCAATGCTAACGGACCAACCAATTCGTTTCCGTGAAGTGCTCCGATTAGGGTAACTACCGGTCCAGGCCGAGAACCATGAATTACAGTAATTGGAATGGGCCAAGATTCACCAATTTCTATGTCCATTAAGTCGTATTCAATTTGTCGAATTGTTCCTGGTTTCACAAGTTTACGTCCAATTCGATGAGATTTCCAGCCACTAGTACGAGACCATGATTTCGGAGTACTGCTAGGCTCTTCCAATGCTTTCTCAATCTCTTTTCTTCGACTTGTTGGTATTTGATTTGAGACCTTTATTGGCTGATGGCGCCGCCTCTTTGCCCTTGGAACTCGAGCGTTCCCGCCACCTTTTTTCGATGACTTAGGTGTCTCTTCGGAATCCACCAATACCACTCTGTGGAGTCAACCAAATAAGAGGATTAGCATACAAGGATTGAGTGAAATTTTGCTTTTTCTTGAGTAATTCTTGTATTCCACTTATTGCGCCGGATGAACAATGAGTGCCGCAAAGGGGAAGTCTGTTCAAGAGTTACACGCTCCAAATAGCATCTGTTTTGGTTGTGGTCCGGCTAACTCAGAAGGACTGCGTATACACTCCTTCAGGAGCAAAAATGGATTAGAAATGAGGTTTAACCCCTCTCCTGAACATCAAGCATTTCCAGGTATGATAAACGGAGGGATAATTGGAACTTTGATGGATTGTCATGGTAATTGGACCGCTGCGATTGCACTCATGGACCAATCTGGAGAGGCCGAGCCCCCTTGCACAGTTACTGCCAATTACAGCATCAAACTCCGTAGACCAACTCCTTTCGGACATGAAATAATAGTTACTGGAGAGGTAATAGAACTGGCTGATGATAGAGCTAAAGTCAAGATGGAATTAACCTCTGATGGGAAAATATGTGCCATTGGAGAGGGTCTATTCGTTGCGGTAAAAGAAGGGCATCCTGCATACCATCGATGGAATTAGTAAGTAAAGTGCTCAGAACAAGAGTATATACACCAAGTTGCTTAATTAGTGGCTATGATGGATGAACTTGTGATGGTTCTACAAATCACTATTGCAGTTGTGATAATTGCAGTTTGGATATTCAGACCAAGACTGGAAACCGATTTCCGTGCTGGAAATGCAAAGAATATTGTTGAAGAATTTGCAATATACGGGTTGCCAAAGTGGTCAGTATACGTTATCGGTGCAACAAAATTGACTCTTGCAAGTCTGCTAATCTTGGGTATTTGGTATTCTTCATTAGTGCAATTTGCAGCAGTTGGAATGGGTATCTTGATGGCAGGCGCTGTCGCTTGTCACCTAAAGACAAAAGGTGATCCACTAAGCCGTGCGACTCCCGCGTCTCTCATGTTATTGATGTGTGCTCTAGTTTTTTATCTGGGTTAAGCAATTAGATTCGGTATCCTTTAGAACGGCGGATTCTAAGTCGCTACGTGGCGGTAGACGAAGATCTCGCAGAGGTAAGTCTCTCAGACCTGCAGGTGGATGAGAGAATAATCCAACACCTTAGGTCTGAATGGGGTATTGAAGAGCTATTTCCACCACAGCGTGAAGCCTTACCATACGCACTGGCTGGTCACAATGTGATGCTTACTATTCCCACTGCTAGCGGAAAATCATTGGTCGCTCATCTGACAATGATACAACGGCTAATTTCTGACCTAAATGGAGCCAGAGGCCTGTATATCGTTCCACTCAAAGCCTTAGCATCTGAGAAAGTCGAGGAATTACAGGAGTTGGCTAGTTTAGTCGGACTTAGGGTCGGTATAGCAATAGGGGATAGAAGTGGTGAAACCAGTGGTATCGATGATTCGGATATTCTAGTTTGCACGAGTGAAAAGCTCGATTCGATATTACGGACTCGTGATGGGGTAATGGAAAAAATTGGTGTAGTAGTGGCTGATGAATTTCATTTATTACACGATATTTCTAGAGGGCCAACGTTGGAGGTTCTTCTATCCAGAATTCGTCACTCACAACCCGAAGCCCAAATCATTGCCCTATCAGCGACGGTTGGAAATTCTCAAGATATGGCGGATTGGTTAGATGCTAAACTAATCCAATCTAGTTGGAGGCCAATACAACTCCAATCGGGAACATTAACAGGACTTAATGTCAAGATTCATCGTATAGATGGCCCGCATCATGTGGAATGGCCAGAACCTAGAATGATTGAAGGAAGGAACACAAAAAGGTTGCAAGCAGTCCTAGATGATTCATATTCTACTGGTGGACAAATGCTTGTATTCGTAAACTCTAGAGCATCCGCCCAAAAAGAAGCCAGAGAGTTGTCTAAACATATTAGAAAACAGATTTCCGATGATTCGACGAAGTATGATACTGAACTAATCGATAAGTGGGACAATCTCGCCGAGCGATTAACTCGTCGAGAGGATACTTCGGTTATGGGTAGGTCACTCGTACAAGCGATTAGAGGAGGTGTGGCATTCCACCATGCTGGACTAACTCATAACCAAAGGAAGGCTATTGAAGAGGCATTTAGGCAGGGGACTTTGCTAGCGATTGTTGCGACTCCTACCCTCGCACAGGGAGTAAACCTGCCAGCCAGAAGAGTAATCATTCGAGATCATAGGAGATGGAGTTCTATTGGTGGAGGTTCAATGCCTCTTCCAGTGATGGAAATACGACAGATGTTAGGAAGAGCTGGGAGGCCTAAATTTGACGACTCTGGTGACGCATGGATACTAGCAAAAGACGAGGATGATGAATTGAATATCGTCGAACTGTATATGCTAAGTGAACCTGAAGAAGTTACATCAAAATTAGCTAATCCCTCGGCAATTCGTGCGGAAGAGGACCCCGCATTACTGACTCATCTTCTCTCGATTATGGCAACAGGAGGATTAAGAGATAGGGACTCAATTTCACGATTTTTTGACCAAACCTTCCTTGCTACTCACATGAATAAACAGAGTTTGGAAGCACGCCTTGACGATGTTATTGCATGGTTGGCAGAAAATGGAATGATTACTAGAGAAGGAGAATCTGATGAGGTTCTATCAAGAATTAAAGAAAGAGAGAATTTTACATCTGAGGCAGAAGATTGGCAAGATGAAATGCCTGAATGGGCTAAGACAGGGGAAAGTGTACCTGGCTTAGAGATATCAAAATCAGAAATCGAATCAACAAGTACACTACCTCCTAGGAAAGGACCAGCAATCTTTGGTTTTTCAAGGGCTAGTCAAAGAATTACTAGTGAACCAAGCCTGCCCGACCCTGCTTCAATGACATACTCTTCCACTCCTCTTGGTCATCGTGTCGCTAGATTGTATCTCAATCCAATCTCTGGTAGAATGATACACGATGGAATACAAAAGGCAATGAAAATAATGATTGGAACCGATGATGTACGCCAACTATCTCCAATGAGTTTACTTCACTTAGTAGCCTGTACTCCAGATTTTCTTGCCCTTTGGCCTAGGAAAGAAGAGGCAGAGAGAATTCATGCGGCTATCCATTCTCACCAGCGAGAGTTCCTAACGGAAGCCGTGGATGCAGATATTGAACGTAGAATGAAGGGCGTTTTGGTGCTTGAAGATTGGATTAATGAGGCGAAGATGGAAGATCTCGAGAATAATTGGAATGTTCAACCGGGCGATGTACGGAGCAGAGTTGATTTGGCCGAATGGTTACTATATTCTATGAGAGAAATTCTCAACGATGATGAGGAGTTAAGGCAATTAGGTCCCTCACAACATAAGGTGCTAGTGGATTTAGTCAGCGAATTACATAGAAGGGTTAGACATGGCTGTAAATCGGACCTACTTGGCTTAGTTAGCATTAGAGGGATTGGCCGAACAAGGGCTAGAGAGATGGTTGCTCTACTAGGCGTTGAGAACGCCGCCGATATCGCGTCATTAACCGAAAAGGACCGAGATAATCTAGCAAGTCAAAGGGGTTGGAGTATTCGCCTAGTGGATAATTTGGTGGAGGCTGCGTCTAGATCGATTAGACGACTAGGTTGAACTGTATAATTCATCAATCAGACCCCATCGGAAAGCATGGCAGAGGGCCATAGAGTGCCTTGGTTCCCCGCATGGGGAATACGTTTTCCAGAGCCATTAGATGATCCACAAGATGTAATTTCAATATTCAATGAATGGAGGCCGAACCAACGCTGGTTGTTACTCTCTTACTCCGCCGCCGCAAGTGAGATTCATCTATGGACGGTTTGGCACGCCCTTAGAAGGAGGGAATTGCGGAACTCAATGGTTGGAAATAATGTCGACACAGAATTCCTTAGATTGATTTCTGGCACTCATCAAATAAGAATCGCATTCAAGCGTGCTGGACTAATGCAGGGTGACGAAAATGCGTGGATTGTTTACCTTCCAGAGTTTGGCACTGATTACCCATTTACTAAGGATAATGAAACAGTGGAAATACCAAGAGACACATACAATGATGCTGCTCAAGATGCAAATCGTTTGATTCTTCATCTAAAATCCAATCTAATAACTGAAAGGCCGATACCAACCAACATTGGATTACAAAGATTAGGATATGAATCTAAAATCGAAGACTCTAATCTATTGAACATTGAATCTGCATTTATGTTACACGCAGCAATGGCAGATATGAACACTTGACCCCTATGGGGTCAAACTGATAGACAAGGGCCTCTAGGGTCGGTTCGATAATATGTCTAGATTCTACGGTTACAGAAGATGCACAGTCTGTGGTGAAAGTTGTACACCGGGTAATTTTGTTGATTTCAAGGGTAAGCGATTTTGTACCGCTTGTTGGATTGAGAGGGAAAATCCAAAACATAAACAAATTGATGATATCAGAGCGTCTGGTCGAGAGGCTGCATCAAAGTGGAAGCGCCAAAAATACAGTCGTAACGAAGGCCCTTTGCCAACTGGGCCAATGTCTGCAAGAAAAGATTGAGGTGGGACCATGAGTTTTGTACCAGACGATCTAGATGGTTCCTCTTGGGAATTCATAGAACCATACATGAATGACCTAAGAGATCGTAAATTGAGTTGCTCAAATTGTCTAGAAACTTTCATTGCCGATAGATCTAGCTTATCCGAGGTTATCTCAGAGGCTAGAGCCAGACTCTACATCGATATGACTTGCCACACAGATGATGAGGAGATACAAAAATCCTGGATGCAGTTCGTAGAAAATGTCCAACCAAAATTATCAGAGTACAGTGATATTCTAAATCGCCGACTTGTTGAACACGAGGCATTGGATGAGTTGCCTGAGAGGTTTGGTATATTGGTCAAGGGACTAAAGACTGATATTGCGATATTTCGAGAGGAGAATATACCACTAAGCACACAGGCAACGAAACTTGTCACTGAATATAATGAGATATGCGGAGCGCAAATGGTAGAATTCGATGGAGAACTGAAGACCTTCGCTCAAATGGCCATTTACTTTGAGAATACAGATCGGACTATCCGAGAGGCGGCTTGGAAAGCAGTCTCTGAGAGACGATTTGAAGATAACGAAAGAGTTTCAGAAATCTATGATGAATTGATTCAGATACGACATAAAATGGCCATAAACGCAGGTTTTGAAGGTTTTCAACAGTATATGTTCGCCTCTATGCACCGATTCGATTACAGTATC
>Ga0209036_1000285_pt1 | contig 21538 bp, 22 predicted proteins | sample MarorgKNORR_S2LV_3_FD_188222 | JGI IMG/M metagenome (GOLD analysis project Ga0209036, IMG submission 188222) | Marine microbial communities from the Southern Atlantic Ocean, analyzing organic carbon cycling - DCM_A/KNORR_S2/LV (SPAdes) (version 2) | ecosystem: Environmental > Aquatic > Marine >... | reverse complement strand
TTATTAGATGCGACAGCATGTGCTGGAGGAGATCATTGTGAATGGCATGCTGATGATAATGCATGCGAAGATGAAGTTCATTGTGATGAGTTAGATCAATCTGCATGCGAAGAAGCTACTGATTGCACATGGCATGCACATGAGGGTGAAACACCTGTATGTGAAGATATTACTGATTGTTCTGAAACAGATCATTTTGGTGCTGTCGGATTTATACTTGAATATGATGGAACAGAAATTTATCGTCAATTTGAAGGTGCTATAGTGGGTTCTGTAGAAATTGAGGAAAATAGTACAAAAGAATTATCTATACATTTTCTAAATTCAAGTGGTGATGAAATTGAAGTAGCTGAAAATGAATTAGATTGCTATCCATTATATTTTAATGTACTTGATAGTAATATTATTTCAGTTGAATTGGAATCTGATGACCACGAAGGTGAAGATCATGATGAAGAAGACCATGAAGAACATATGGGGTTTGAATTGTCTGGCTTATCTGTTGGTTCAACAAACTTCACTATTTATATATGGCATCAGGGTCATTTTGATTATACTTCATTCCCAGTTATTGTAACTGTCATTGAAGAAATATGTCCTATTATGGGTGATTTAAACAACAGTGGTTTTGTTAACGTTGCTGATGTTGTTTATCTTGTAAACTATATTCTTGGAGCAACCACTCTTGATGTTACATGTGCTGACATGAACGGTGATGGATCACTTAATGTTTCGGATGTCATTTCTATGGTTAATATTATACTTGGAGATAGAGTGTATACTGATGTTGATGCATTAGAATCTAAGCTCATTATATCTGAAAGTAGTTTAATATTAGAATCTGATGGTTTTGTTCAAGGTGTTCAAATGACTTTATCTCATAATTCTGATTTTAAGATTAATTTATCAGATGCTTATATTTCAGAATATAAGACAATTGGTAATACAACAAATCTTATTTTAGTTTCTGATAAATCTCATTCAATCACTGATATTGCAACATTCAATGGAGACATTAAAGTTGAATCAATTCATGTTGCAAACCAATCAGGCGATGTGATGGTTGAGCAAGTCATAGAATTAACAAGTATTAATGTTAATGTTGTAGGACCAAATCCATTTAATCCATCAACTCAGTTTAGTATCGCTATGCCTGAGTCTGGATTTTTATCAGTTAATGTATATAATCTTTTAGGACAAAAGGTTGCAACATTAGTTGATAATTATATGGAAGCAAATGCTGCAGGTCATATCATTAACTTTAATGCTGGGAACTTAGCAAGTGGTGTGTATATTGTCCAAGCTGTAACAGCTAATGATATTGCATCGCAAAAAATAATGTTAATGAAGTAATAACTATAATTCTTAGGAGGGCATAGTCTATGCCCTCCTAGTATTATTAGTAGTTTGTATATGAAATTCATTAAACATATGAGAATATTATCTTTATTCTTTCTAATTCATTTTTCTTTACTGAGTAAGGAAATAAGTATTTCAGGTAAAATTCAAGATTTTAATTCACGAGAACCTATCAGTGATGCAAATATTTTTTTGAAAAATAAAGCTATTGGTACTACTAGCGATGATGAGGGCTATTTTCTTTTATTATTAAAAGATATTGAAGAAGAAAAAATTAACTTACAAATCAAAGTTATAGGCTATGAAGATAAAGTGGTTTTGGTTGATTTACTACAATTAAAACCAGCTTGTAAAACTTGTAATGTTATTAATTTAGAAACGATATTTATTAATAAAAAAGATTTACAATATGATTCTGTAAATATTAGTTCCTATAAAAATGAATCAAGTCAAATTTCTGATATAAGTATTTCAGGTAAAGAGTTAATTGAAAACCTTAAAGGTAATATTGCAACAACCTTAACAAATTATCCAAATATTGGTATAAACTCTTTTGGAACAGTCGTTTCTAAACCATCTTTAAGAGGATTTTCTGGAGATAGATTTTTATTAACTAATGATGGGAGCGAAACAGGAGACTTATCTCAATCATCAATAGATCATGTAATAACGATGGATATGTCAGAAGTAAATCAAATTGAGATAATAAGAGGTCCAAAATCATTAGTATTTGGAATGAATGCGATAGGAGGAGTGGTTAATACTAGCTTAATAGGATCACCAAATATACGCGTTGATAAATTTCATCAAAAAATTTCAATTGGTGGAGAATCATTCAACAAAGGTCTTTATGGTAATTCAATATTCTATATACCATTTAAGAATAATCAAATAAATATATTTCTAAGTAATAGAAAAACTAAAAATGAAACTAGTTCAATTGGTGAATTGGATAACACTCAATCTAATATTGATAATTATAAACTAAGCTTTACAAATTATCGAAAAAATAAATATATCAATTTTAAAATTGAAGATTTCAATATGAATTATGGTATTCCGCCTAATCCTGGAGGACATATAACAGGAGTAGATATTCTTCTAAATAAAAGAACAGCTCAAATTAATTATCAACATAATATAAGTTTAAATATGTTTAATCAATTTGATATAAAATACAACTATATTGATTATATTCATTTGGAGCTTGTTAATGAAGATAAGCAGTATCCTGATATTTTTGATATTTTCAATAATGGTGATTACCATGTTGCTTTAGCAAAAAAAACTCACAATTTCAATATTGAGCTTAACTCAAAAAAAACAATATTAGGTTTTGAATTAAATAAAAAAATGTTCAATCCTTCTGGTTTTTATTTAACTCCTCCAACAAATGAAAACTTATTATCTTTATATGGTTTCTATGATAATGAAAATATAAATTTAAATCTAAATTTTTTAAGTTCATTTAGAATTGGATACCTTGAATCAAAACCAAATAATAATAATTTTCAATACACTCAAGAAAACATTGAAGTTTCAGAAATTAAAAAAAGAATTTTTAGAACTGTATCAGTTTCAGCTGGTGTTAAAAAAAGTATAGATAAAATAGAATTAAATAGTTGGATTATGCATACAATGAGACCACCTCGAGTTGAAGAATTGTATTCTGATGGTCCTCACCTGGGAACTTATGCCTATGAAATTGGAAATACAGATTTAGAAGTAGAAAAAATTTATGGTATAGAAAATTCAATTGATTTTAATGGAGATTTATTTGATTTCTCTTTTATTACATTTTATAATTACAGTCCTTATTATTATGAAATGGCACAAATGGGTAGTTGTCCTGAAGCATTAGGATGGAATCCGTTGTCAGGAACTTCACATCCATGTGCAGGTGCAGATTTTATAGATTGGGGCAGCGGAGAGTTTGGTTTTTTATATAAATATAAAACAAGAGGAAGTAAAGCTGAAATAAAAGGAATTGAATTTGATTTTAAATATAATTTTAAGAAATTATTTATCAACTATAATTTCTCATTTGTTGAAGGTAATAATAAATCAATAAATAGACCACTATCTTTTATCAATCCAACAAAACAAATACTATCTTTGGATTATAATAAAAATTTTATCAATTATAAACTTAGATTAACAAGAATTCATGAACAAAATAGATTAGGTGAGTTTGAAACATATACTCCCGGAGCATTTCTAACTGATTTTATTATATCTTATAAATATAAATCAAATGATTTTGCAATTCAGTTTAATAATATATTTGATAAAGAATATTACAATCATTTATCAAGAATCAAGAGTATAACTCCAGAAGCTGGTAAAAATATTAATTTAGTTTATAAAGTATTCTTATAAGATTAGATATAGTAAGCTGAGTTAAATAAGCTAGCAAAAAAAGAGAAGAACATTAAGATAATTAAAATATAAATAAATACTCTTAAAACATAAACTATCAAAGTAGCTTTTGCCCAATTCGATTTATTTTTATTTTCTGATTTATTAAAGGCCCAAACTAATAAAAAAATAATATTAACTATAGGAATAAGAAGTAAAAATTTACTCGCAACCCACTCTCCAGTGGATACTACAGGGACATTTTCTTTATTAGTATTTGATTCCATTTGATATAATATAATTATTTATAGTAACTTTAATTCAATTAATTTTAGGTAATTATGGTACCAGTAATAGATGTACAAGCACTAGATAAAAAATTAAAAAATAAAGATGATTTTATTTTATTAGATGTTAGAACAGATAGAGAGTATTTTCTATCAAGCATTCAGGGATCTATTCATATTCCTATGAATACAATACCTGAAAATATAGACAAGCTTGATAAAGATAAAGAAATAGTTGTCTTATGCAAATCAGGTATTAGATCTGAAAAAGTTTGCGAGTTTTTAATCAAAAATAATTTTAAAAATCCTAAAAATTTATCAGGTGGTATTGTGGAGTGGTCAAAACAAATAGACTCTTCATTAATAATTTATTAATAATAAAAAAGCCCTGATAATCAGGGCTTTTTATTGATTTAAAACTACAATATTTATTTAATTGCAATTTTTTTAACTTCAGGTTTTACTTTTTCTAACCTAGGAACTTGAACCGATAATATCCCATCTTTCATAGATGCTTTTATATTATTTTCTTTAACATCTTCAGGAAGATTAAAGCTTCTGTAAAACTTTCCATATGAAAATTCGGAATAGTTATTTTGATCTTTATCATTCCATTTTCTATCACCAGATATTGATAAAGTATTATTTTCTAATTCTATATCTATATCTTTCTTACTCATACCTGGTATTTCAGCTCTTATACAGTATATTGTATCTGTATTTAAAACTTCAAACTTAGGCTCCCAAGATGATGAGTAGTTCAATGAAGATGAAAAATCATTAAGAAAATTATCAAAATCATTAAAGATACTAATTGGCCTTGCTGTTGAATTCCATGTTATAAGTTTCATTTTATTCTCCTTTATTATTTTATTAAAACTGTTTTTAAAAATTCAAACAATATTAATTCAAATAAAGTACCAAACTTAAAATTTAACTTAAACTATGGTATAATGTCATAAAATAATGTCATTATGTCACTATATACTGACTTTTTGTCTTTACTTATTGTTGTTTATACCAGACAGCAAAATCTCTAGGGCTAATCCCAACATTATACGAAGCTGTCTCAGTCCCACTATATGATAGAACCCTTACCTCATTTAAATCTTGATAATCAGTTATTGCAAACCAAATTTCATTATCAATAACCTCAACATGATAAACACTTGATTGCTCGTATGAGCCAATCATACGACTTAAATCATGATCAAGATTATCACCTATAGCTGCAATTCCTCCCAATGTTTCAGCATCAGGATTAACAGGGAGTGTTCTATAAATTTGATTATTTATATTAACAACAGAGCCAGCACAAGCAACACCAGCGCCATAATTTTGAATAACAGGAGCTTCATCCAAACCAGAAATTTTTGCAATACCATGATTTATGGCAGTATAATCTTCATTATAATATGTTCTAGAAACATATAATTCATCACCTAAAAACTCAAAAGATGAAGGCCCTTCGCCTACATTGTACGTTGATAGAAGAGCATGAGTTGCAACATCATATCTATTAACAGATGTTCCAGCACTCCAATCAGAATTATTAACTAAAGTAACCCATAAATTACCATCTTTTTCTACTATACCTTCAGGTTTGCCACTTACTGAAATAGTACTTTCAATAACATAAGTATATAAATTAAAAACTTTTATATCTTCGGAATTCCAGTTCGTAATATAAACTTTATCATTCTCAACCCCTTCATTATCAACAACTGCCATAAATCTTGGGCTAGAACCACCTAAGTCAATTTCAATACCTGGCATTGATAATCCTTCTTGTGTAATGTCAAATATTTTCATTTTACTATCTCCATTAATAAGCACAATAAGCTTATCATTGTAAACCTCAATAGCTTGGACCGTAGCCCCAATTATATCAGTAGTAAGCACAATCCCATCCTCACTAATCATAGATACTGTTCCATTAGTAGAACCGAAGTTACCTTCATTAGCAACAAAAACCCATGAATCAGAAGTAACTGGATTAGGGTCTAATGACAATGGATTATCATCATCGTTGCAACCAGTAATAAAAAATAAAACAGGAATCAAAAAGATTATTCTTTTCATTTACAACTCTCCTTAAAGCGAAATTATTTTTGAACCATCATCCCTTTATCGCGAAGAGATATGATTTTAGGAGTATCTGACTTATCATTTCTGAAATACAGTTGCGCGACAGCTTCGGATTTTCACCGAATTCCTCCTAAGAATAGCAATTCAATTTATTGATTTTTGATTTTAAATCCCAGAGAAAGAATACTTTTTTCTATATTTTTCTTTGCATTCGAAGGCCCATTATAGGAAAGTTTTCCACTAGCTAAATCAATATCAATATCTTCAACATCTTTAATATTTTTTAGACTTTTTCTAACAGAATCAACACAATGATTACATGTCATACCATCTATAAATATTTCTTCAGCATTTATATTATTTATTTTTTTGCTAGGAAAATATTTAATTCTTAAAGCATTTAATAAAATAATAATTAACGATAATGATAAAATGAACTTGATATTAGATCCTAGTAAATGGTTAACAATATAACCACTATCTAAGACACTCAAACCCGGAAAAATAAAGTCAAACAATAAACCAAAACTGATTGAACTTAATATTATTGTTAACAAATAGATTAACAAATTCTTTTTGCCCAAAATTTTATAAATAACTGACATGGTTGCTATATTTGTTGCTGGACCGGACATTAAAAAAACTAAAACAGCTCCCATAGAAAAACCAGATGAGTGTAAGGCAAATGCAATAGGGACAGATGCTGTTGCACAAACATATGTTGGAAGACCTAAAATTAACATAATAAACATACCCAAAATACCAGAACCGACCATATCAAAATAATCAGGAGGAATAAAAACTAATATTAAAGAAGAAAATACCACCCCAAAAATTAATGGCCCTGCAATATCCATAGGTAGTTTCACAAAGCCATAATTAAATACATTATAAATTTTTGATTTAGATTCTTCTTCGCAACAATCATCTTCACAGCTTTCTTCAACTATATCACTTTTCTTATCATCATTAAAATGCACTAAAGCACCACCTAAAACTCCTGATATAAATGCTATAAATGGTCTATAGATTGCAAAAACAGGACCTAACATTGCATAAGTAATAAATATACTATCAATACCTGTTTGTGGAGTAGATATTAAAAAAGATGTTACTGAGCCCTTACTAGCACCATTCTTAGATAAATAAGCTGAGACAGGGATGACCCCACACGAACATAGAGGAATTGGGACACCAAGTAATGAAGCTAAAAAAACAGAAAATAAAGAATCAGACCCTAAATACTTTTGTACAATTTCAACTGTTAAGAACTCAGATAATAGACCAGATATAAAAAACCCCAAAATTAAATAAGGAGCAAACTCACTAATCATCATCCACAAATTATCTAGTATCATATTTTCTCTCTATAATAAATTATTTTTTTTAAATTTATTTACTTAAATTTATATAATATATATTTAATAATTTTACATTATTTTAGGAGACTTATGATTTTACTTAGATATTTATTAACAAGCATGATAATTTTATTTTTATACTCATGTATAGGATCAATGAGTATGGAGTTCAATTCTGCTAGAACATATGCTAGGATTGAAGATAATTTAGTTGAAGCTGAAAAGTGGGGAGTAATTGCTCTTGATATGGAGCCTGACAACTCCCAAGTTCCATGGTTTTTAGCTAACGAAGTATATCGTCCTCAGAAAAAAATGGATAAAGTTGCTGAAATGTTTAAACTTGCACTAGATAGAGCGGATGCAAACTTAGAAAGACCTTTTAAATCAGGAGGTGTGGAAATTACGACAGTCCATCAAGCAATTAAAAATGAAGCATCAACAATTCACAACGATGGAATCAAACTTCTAAATAGGGGCAAAAAGAATAAAGCCATGTCTAAATTTTTATTCTCAATGGAATTAAATCCTTCTCTTGTAGAGAACTATATTGCTTTATCTGATATGTCATATGAAAGAGGCGATATGGATAAAACAATGCAATACCTAGATAAAGGATTTAGTATAAATCCAACCAACCAAAATTTAATCTTCAGAAAATCAAAATATGCTAGAGAATCAAAAAATTATGATTTGGCAATCTCATCTTTACAACAAATTAAAACAGATGATGAGAAACTAAATCTATTAGTTGAAAAAGAGATTTTTATGATTTATATTGATAAAGAGGATTATAATCAGGCAATTGAATTTGGTTCACAGCTATTTGATAAACTTTATGAAAATACAGATACAGAAGATCTTGTACTATCTGAGACATGTTATAATTTAGCTGTATGCTACAGATATATTGGCTATGAGCTTTATAATAACGTTGCAGATGTCATACAATCTGCTACAGATGATAAAGAATTAATCAAGAAAACCTTAGATGATGCAGAGTCAGCAAAAGAATATTTATCAATAGCTAAAGAAAAGTTTTTTGATGCTAGTGGGTTTAATCCAGATGATAAAACTAGTTCAAATTATGCAAAAGAATTAAGCAAAGTAATTAAGCAGCTTAGAAAATTATTTATCCCTGCTTTAGAAGAAAAATTGTAATTACTTATTTATTTGACTTCTTCTTATTAAATATTGGAGTAAAGTTTTATCAAGTGAATCTGATGTGCTGATTAAATTATAATCAATCTTATCTCTAAGACATTCTTTTTTATAAAAGTCTGAAAAATCTCTAAATGCCTTATTATATTTATCTTTAACCAATCTTGAATCAGCAACAATATTGTAATTATTTTCAAGGTCGATAAAATTTATATTCTCATTATAATCTAAATTTTTTTCTTTAGGGTCAACTATATGAAAAACTATGATTTCGTGACCTCTATATCTAAAATGTCTAAGAGATTCCATTACCCTTTTTTCATCATCTAGTAAATCAGAAATTAAGATTATTAACCCTTTTTTATTTATAGACTCAGCAAGACCATGTAGTAAGTTTGAGATATTTGTCTCACCACCAGTATTTGAGTTATGCAACGTTTTTAGCAATAAATTCAAATGATTAACTTTTGATTTTGGTTTAATTATTGTATTTATTCTTTGATCGAAAGTTGTTAATCCTACTGCATCTTGCTGTTTAATCATCAGGTAAGACATGGCAGCAGAAATCAATTTAGAATACTCAAATTTAGTTATATTCTTAGATCCAAAATTCATAGAGGAACTCTTATCCAATATTATATGACACTTTAAATTTGTTTCTTCCTCAAACTGCTTAATATAGAATCGATCTGTCTTCCCCCATAATTTCCAGTCTATATATTTGATTTCATCACCAAAGCCATATGGTCTATGTTCTGAAAATTCTACAGAAAAACCATGATAAGGACTTTTATGCATTCCAATTATAAATCCTTCAACAACTAACTTAGCTCTAAGAGATAGGTTCTCAATTTTACTAATTAGTGATGGATCTAAATATTTTTTATATTCTTTTTTCATTTCTGATTAGATAATTCATTTAGAACATCATCTATCTTAATTCCTTCGGCTTCCGCATTAAAATTTAGAATTATCCTATGCCTTAAAACAGGAATAGCTACTTTCTTTACATCATCAATATCGGGTGTTGCTTTACCAAGCAATAAAGCTTGAGCCTTAGCAGCAAGAATTAAAAAAGAACTAGCTCTTGGACCAGCACCCCAGTCTATATATTTTTTTGTAACTTCAAGGCACTCACCTGAAGGCCTTGTATTATGGACTAAGTCCACAGCATATTTTATAACATTGTCTGATACCGGTACATTTTTCACTAAATTTTGATAATCAGTTAATTCTTTAGAATTAATTATTTTTTTTATTTTATTTGAATTTAATGAAGTATTTGATTTAACAATATCAAGCTCATCATCAAACGGTGGATAGTCAATAAGGACATTAAACATAAATCTATCTAACTGAGCTTCAGGTAGAGGGTATGTACCCTCTTGTTCAATGGGATTTTGTGTTGCTAATACAAAAAATGGCTTATCTATATCATATGTTTGACCACCGGTTGTTACACAGTATTCTTGCATAGCCTCTAAAAGTGCAGATTGTGTTTTTGGAGGAGTTCTATTGATTTCATCAGCTAAAACAATATTCGAAAATATAGGACCTTTAATAAATTTTAACTCTCTATTACCCGTCTCCAAGTTTTGATTAATAATTTCAGTGCCAGTTATATCAGATGGCATTAAATCAGGAGTGAATTGTATTCTATTAAATTCTAAATCTAAAACTTCTGAAATTGTTTTAATTATTAAAGTTTTACCAAGACCAGGAACACCCTCTAATAATATATGTCCTTTACATAACATAGCTATAAATATATGTTCTATAACATCATCTTGACCAATTATAACTTTACCAATCTCATCATAAAAAAGACTTTTTTGTTCATTCAATTTTTTAAGTAACTTTATATTATCCATATTAAACCTTTAGATTTTTTATATTAATTATTAATAAACTATCATTTAGATTAATAATAATTAATAACTATTACCAATTGAATATTAAAAATGAATAAAAAGATAACATTAATGGGAATGAGTCAAAATGAACTTGAAGATTATTGTCTATCAAATGATTTTCCAAAATTTCATGGTGATCAAATATTTAGATGGCTCTACAAAAATAATAATCAAGAGTTGGAAAATGTTAGCAATATTCCAAAAAAATTGAAGGAAAAAATAAAAAACGATTGTGATATCAATTTACTGAAAATTAAAAAAAAGTCTATCTCAAAAATTGATAAAACAATAAAATTTTTATTCGAAACAAAAGATTATAAATTTATTGAATCAGTAAGTATGATTGATTCTGATAGACATACAGTTTGCATTTCTTCTCAAATTGGATGCAATGTTGATTGTGACTTTTGCGCCACTGGCAAAATGGGTATTGATAGAAATTTAAAAGTTGGTGAAATAGTAGAGCAGTTAATTGAAGTTAAAAAAAATACTAATATACCAATAACAAATATAGTTTTTATGGGAATGGGAGAGCCTTTTTTAAATTATAGAAATGTCATTGAATCTTGTAAAATATTTACAAATCAAAAAGCATTTAATCTAGGAACTAAACGTATAACAATATCAACAGCTGGAGTTTTACCACAAATAGATTTATTTATAAAAGAAAAGCATAAATATAAATTAGCTGTATCTTTAAATGCACCAAATGATTTAATAAGAGACAAAATTATGCCAATCAATAAAAAATGGAATATAAATAAATTGATGTTGTCATTGAAAAATTATAATTTTTTTAGATCCAGAGTAATTATGTTTGAGTATGTTTTACTAAATGGGATAAATGATTCAGTAGAAAATGCTATAGAACTATCTAAATTATTAAAAAACTTTAATTGTAAAGTTAACTTAATTCCTTTTAATCAAATTTTAGGAAATTATAAGCGATCAGAAGATACAACGATAAATAAATTTGCAGAAACTTTGAAAAAATATAACATAAGAGTTCTTATTAGATGGAGTAAAGGAGAAGATATTGATGCTGCTTGTGGTCAATTAGCAACTAAACATGAATCTTAATAAAGTAACAAATTATTTATCAAAATTTATTTATGATCCAAAAGTATGTATAATGCTAGGTTCTGGACTAGATAACTTTACTGAAATTATTTCAAATAAAACAACCATTCCATATGCAGATATACCATCTTTTTATCAAACTTCTGTTGAGGGGCATAAGGGAGAATTTATATTTGGGAATATTAATAATATACCTGTACTCTGTGCTAAAGGAAGATTTCACTACTATGAAGGATATACCTTCAAACAAGTAGGTTCAATAATTGAAATCTTCAATTTCTTTAAACCAAAATTATCTATTATTACTAATTCATCGGGTTGTTTAAATATTAATTGGAAGATTGGGAGCCTAATGATAAGTAATAAAATTATAGATTTTTCTTTTATCAATTCATCAGATGTACAAACACATTTATTTAAGAAAAATAAATACTTTGATTTAGCTAAAGATATTGCATTAAATAATAATATTAATTTAAATGAAGGTGCTTATACTTATACAATTGGCCCATCTTACGAAACATATCCTGAAATTAAAGAAATTATTAGCCTTGGTGGAAGTGCTGTTGGGATGTCTACTTTTCCTGAATATTTAATGTGTAAAAAACTTGGTTTAAATTTTATAATTATTTCGTGCTTAACAAATTACGGCGCAGGAATTCAAAAAAATAAAGTTACACACGATGAGGTTTTGGAAAATGCAGATAAATCAAAAAAAATTTTCAGTTTATACTTAACAAAGATTATTGAAAATATTGAACGCCCCAGAAAATTGAAGAACAAATAATTGAAATAATAGCTACTACTAAAATAATAAACATAAAATTTATAAATATTGACATACGACCCATATTTTTAGTTTTATTTTTATAAGGGAAGGGGATATCTGGAACATCAACATTAAGAAATTTGCATATAGGCTCCCACCCCTCACTTGCTTTATATATTAGTAATCTATCTTTAGGAACATTATCAATAACAGATTGGTTCCATTCGTTAAATCTTTTCATTTTTTCTTCATCTGTTTTTGCATTTTGGAAGGCTCCTCGAGGACCTAAAATCATTTCATTATGTATATCTTTTTGAAGTTTAAATGATGTATTTGGCAATTTAGCTATAAATCTAAAAGTAAAACTTTTTAAAATTTTATTATTTAAAACATTCCAACTCTTAACCCAGCTTTTATCATCTCTTAAGTTTAAAATTACTTTCGCATCTGGATAGAATTCCATTAATTCTTTATAATAATTACAACTAGGGAAATCTAAACATGCGCCATAACCTCTATATATATTTTCCCAATCATAATTCTTCTTATCATTAAAAATTAAATCATGCCACTTTTTAGCATCTTGTTTATTTAGTAATATATTTTGCATATGATAAGATGGTTGTTTATTAATATACTCTAAAGCATATTTTAAACTTCTAGTACCAGTTCTTCCCCAACCTGCACAAATTACTTTCATTTAATTCCTTTAAAAATATTTATTAAATTTAGGTTGTTATTACTACAAAAAAAAAAGGATATTGTAATTATGAGAAGACATCTTTCAATGAGATCAGGAAACCCTACTTTAAACCAAAATACTTTCAAAAATCTTTCAAAGACATCTTCTAGTGATGTAATGACGATTGATGGAGCAGTGAATAAAACAACTTTATCATTAATGATTTTACTATTTTGTGCATATTATACATACTCTACAGCTAATACTGGATTAATCATGGTAGGGTTTATAGGTGGATTTATAACTGCTCTGGTTACAATCTTCAAAAAAGAATGGTCAGCAATTACAGTCCCTATATATTCAGTATTACAGGGCTTAGCGTTAGGAGGTATATCAGCAATATATAATCATATGTATACTGGTATTGTACAGCAAGCAATTTTTTTAACAATGGGTATATTTGGGGCGCTACTTTTTGCATACAAGAGCAAAATCATTGCACCAACAGAGAATTTCAAACTAGGTGTTTTTGCTGCAACCGGAGGTATTGCTTTAATCTATTTTATTAGTTTCATTATGAGTTTCTTTGGTAATGGCTTAGCAATAATGAATCCTCAAAATTCATCATTATTCAGTATTGGATTTAGCTTATTTGTAGTAATTATTGCATCACTAAACCTAGTATTAGATTTTGATTTTATCGAACAGGCGTCAGAAATGGGAGTTCCTAAATATATGGAATGGTATTCTGCTTTCGGATTACTAGTAACTCTTATTTGGCTTTACCTAGAAATACTAAGATTACTCGCTAAATTACAATCTAGAAGAAATTAAATCATTAAAATCAGTTAAAGTAATACTTTAAATAAATTCTTGGAATAAACATTTTTTTATTGTTAAGTTAATGTGTTGGTGTTAAAAAATATGTTTTTAATACAATTATTTTAGTTTTTTGAAGTTTTTAAAGTTTTTTTGAAGAATTCTAAAAGTGCATGAAACTTTTAGATGTTAAGGAAACAATAAAGGAGAAAGACAATGAAAAATGCTTTATCAAATGTTAATGGTTGGTTAGGTGGTTTAACTGGCCTTCTAAAAACAGTTGTTGTATTTTTTGTGTTCGCAGCTATTATATGGCCTACAGGATTACCAAATGTTATTGGTGGTATTGTTGGTCTAGTTAATATGTTCCTTGGTGGTGGATTAGCTGGTTTGCTTGCACTTTGTGTTTTTTGTTCATTCATGGACTAAAACTAACAAAACCAAGTTTATGGGCAATATTTAATATTGCCCATAAACCAAATTAATCTAATTTGGAGGCAATTAATGAAAAAAGCAATGGCAACTGTTACTACGTGGCTTAATGATCTAACAGATTTACTTAAAGCTCTAATAGTTTTTGGAATATTAGCTGGTATAATTTGGGATGATTATTTTGGAGTTATTGGTGGAATTGGAAAGCTAATGGGAAATATTGATCAAGGTGGTTTAGCTGGACTAGTTGCATTAGTACTGGTGGTAACATGGTGGAAAAAGAAATAATATAGTTAGAAAACAATATTAAATTCTCGTCGGAAGTAAATATAAAAAAGTCCTATTTTTAGGACTTTTTTATTTTACATCAATAAATTTCTGCACTAACATTTAATAATCCTCTACGGAATGTACATTTTTGAATTAATCCAGACTTACTAACTTTAATTGAATTTGAAGTATTTGGAAGAAATAAAGCCCATAAAAAAATATCAGTATGTTCAATTAAACCTTTATTATTATCGTTAAATTCATTTATAAATAATTTATAAACTTGGTTTTCTCTAAAAATCTCTAGATTATAATATTTTCCTTCTCTTTCTAAATTCTTAATTTTATTAATCTTCTTGTCTTTATTACTTATCAAATATAAAAGAGTAAAAATATTTACATCATTTTCTTTCAAAAAAATATCACTATCTTTATATCTGATTTTATTATCTATAAATTCAGTTTCAATAAAATTAGTTAAATTAGGTTGTGATGTTTTTTTTCTGTAATACAGAGTATTATGATATTTTTTATCTATAATAATTGTGTAGAAATTATCAACCTTAAAAAAATTATTTATAAATGGCTTTGTTATTACTTTATAATTAAGCTTTACAACTTCAGTATTTTGAAATAAAGAATCAGTAATACTTATATTACAATTAGCAACATGTATACCAAGAAATTTTATCTTGTAATTATATTCTGAGGATAATAAAAATGATAAACTAATAACTAATAATATTAAATATCTGATTTATCTTCCTTTCCATTTCAAATTACTTGCATAAAAACTACCTAAGCCAACGATAATGATATATGGAATTTGTAATATAAACCATATTTGAAATAACATATTATCAATATTATCGTTTAGTTTTTTGCAACTTAAAATATATAAAAGATATTCAAAAGTATATTTAATTAATAATAATGATGTTAAAACTTTAAAATTTGAAGTTATTAATAATATAATAAAAATAAGATTTGAATAAAAAGTTGAAACTGAAATCAGATATAACAACTTATTATATTTCCACATAATATTTGCATCGCCTGCCCACCTAGTTCTTTGTAAAATTAAATCTTTCCAATTTGAATGAGTTTTTGCGTAAACAAAAGAGTCCTTATGAAAACTATAAGTTACTCTACATTCTTTGTTTCTTCTGCATAAATGCATAAAAATTGAATCATCACCTTGTAAGATATTTTTTATTTTACTAAAACCTCTATTTTTTATAAATAAATTCTTATTATAAGCTTGATTTTGACCAATGCATGCCAGTGGAGTCTTTAATGCTACGGCTGATAAAGCAGATACCATTAAAATCTGAAAATCTATATGTTGAAATTTTGATGCTAATGAATTACTTTTTTTGACAGTTGAAAATCCAACGATATAATTACCTTTACAGAAAGTTTTGCTTATTTCTAGACACCAATTTTTTCCAACCCTACAATCTACATCAGTAAATAATAACCAATTATATTTAGACTTTGATATTCCATAATCTAATGCCTTTTTTTTATGCTTTAAATCAGATTTATAATCTTTTGTATTAAAATATTTAAATCTATTATCATCTAAAGCAAAACTATTAATTATATTTTTTGTATTATCAGATGAATCATCATCAATAATAATAAACTCTAAACTGCCATCGTAAATTTGATTTTTTAAATCATTTAAAATATTTTCAATGGATTTATCACCATTTCTTACACATACAATTACAGAAATATTATTATTTTTTGAAATTAAATTACGTTGATTATTGATTTTAGAAATACCAATAATAAAAAAAATAATAGTAGCAATATATATGGAAAAAATAAAATAGGTTATGTATAGTAACATATTAAAGAAAATTAAATGAAATTATTTTTTTTCATCCAATCATCATCAGCTAATTTTGACATATAATTCCTAATTGAATCAGGTAAAATTACAAGGCATCTTTGATTCGTGCTTAAATTTTTACAAGCTTTTAAAGCAGCCCAAACGGCGCCACCAGAAGATCCTCCTACCAGAAGGCCTTCATCTTTGATAAGTTTTCTTGCCATTACAAAAGAGTCTTTATCATTAATTTTAATATACTCATCAACTAAATTATTATTAAGAACATCTGGGAAAAAATCATATCCAATCCCTTCAACCTTATAGGAAAAGACTTCTTTTCCACCACCTAAAATCGATCCATATGGATCTACACCAACAATCTTAATATTTGGTAATTTTTCTTTTAATTTTTTAGCTACTCCTGTTATTGTTCCACCCGTACCTACTCCGGCTACAATCATATCCAAATTCTCTTCCATATCACTTAGGATTTCATTTGCTGTAAATTCATAATGAACTTCTGGATTATATGTGTTGGAATACTGATCCAAAATATGTGAATTGGGTATTTCTTTATTTAGCTTTTTAGCAATTTCAATATGGCTATCAGGATCATCCCAAGCTGCTTCAGTTCTTGTTCTAATAATTTTTGCTCCTAAAGATTTTAAAACAACTTCTTTTTCTTTACTCATTTTTTCTGGCATTGTTATAATCATTTTATAACCTTTAACTGCAGCAGAAAGAGCTAAGCCAATTCCAGTATTCCCAGATGTTGGCTCAATTAATGTATCTCCAGGCTTAATACGCCCTTCATTCTCAGCCATTTCTAACATATGCTTACCAATCCTATCTTTAATTGAACCACCTGGATTAAAATATTCACATTTTGCATACACTTTACATTTTACATTTTTTGCAACTTTATTTAATTTAACTATTGGTGTTTTACCTACAGCTTCTAATATATTTTCTAATTTCATTCTTTATACCTTTACATTTCCTATCTTATCTATAAATCCTTTAGAAGAAAAAAAATTTGATGAATAATTACGACCAAATAAAACTTTTGAACTTCCACCATCATTTATAATATTTACTGATTTAATATTATTATTATTTTTGCTATAATCATATGCACATGCATAACTTCCTGATGCACAAGAATCCATTATTGCCTCAATACCTTTTTCGTATGTTTTAACATGTATGGTACCTTGTTTTAATTCTTTATAAAAATTAACATTAAGTCCACTTGGACTAAATAATTTATTATATCTTAATTTTTGCATTTTCTTAAATAATTGTTTTTCTGAGTTCCAATCTTGCATATAATTTATAACTAAATGCTTTGCACCTGAATCAAAATAATTTCCAATTAAACCATCTATATTAATATTCTTTTTTTTATAATTAGGTTTATTAATTTTTACTTTTACAAAATCATTACCTAAATTTTTTGTTATATATAATATTTTATTTGAAATAATATTAAAACAATTTTTATCAAATTCTTTTTTTAAAATTAAAGAGGCACAAATTACCCCATTTAAACAAAAAGTTTCCCACGTTCCATCATTATTATAATAGTCCATGTAGATTGAATCATTCTTGTAGTTTAATAAAATAAGTCCATCAACAGAAGACCCCTCTTCTTTTCTACATATATTTTTAATTTTTTCTTTCGTAAATAATGAGCAATCTATTGAGTTTTTATTTAAAATTATTTTAAAATCATTCCCATTAGAATTGCACTGATAAAAAGGTATAATCATTATTTTCTTTCAATTATTATATAAAAGGTAGATTTTCATCTTTTTTAGATAGAATAATTTTTTCCGAATCTAAAAGCCAGCTTATATTTAATACTTCATCATTAAATCTAACTCCAGAATCATAATCTGCATTATATTTTTCATCGACAGCATATGACACAATAGCATTTTTACTTAATGTTAAAAATCCATGACCAAAACCTTTTGGTATAAAAAGTAAATTTTTATTCTCATCATTTAATTTTACAGAAACATATTCTTTATATGTTTTAGAATCAGGTCTTAAATCAATAGCTACATCCTGGATTTCTCCTTTTATAACCCTAATTAACTTTGATTGCTCATAAGGATTTTTTTGAAAATGTATACCTCTTAGAACACCATATCCTGATTTAGATTCATTGAATTGTATTGCCTTAAATTTTAGTTGCTTAGATAATTTTTCATTAAATGATTCTAAAAAATGACCTCTTTCATCATTATGGACATCAGGTATTATTAATTTAACTTCTTTTAAATTTGTATTTTCAATTTTCATTTAATAATTATTTTATCAAATCATCTAGCCATAATTTTTTTTGTCTAGCTAAATTTGATTTATGATTTTTATAATTCTTACACTTATATAATTTATAAAACTTTTTTCTCAATTTAATTTCTTTAAAAAATTTTGTATATTTTTTCCATCTTTTTGAAAAGCTATCAAAAGTAGAAATTTGATTTGTATAGCATCCTTTTAAATTAAAGTCTTGATAATAATTATATAACTTAATCCAAAAATCTGAATCAACAGCGCAGGAAAAATCAGAGGTCCATTCTCCAAGCCCACCTATTTTATCAAAAATACTTTTTTTAATACCTATAGTTGTTCCCTGGACTCTAAAGCTACCATAAGATCTCAATCTATTATTATTATCTTTTATTTGACCAATAATTAAATCATAATTTTTAAATAATTCCATCAAATTATTAATCGAATTTTCTGATATAAAATAATTATCATCATCTAAAAATAATAATTTATCACTATCTGATATCTTAGCACTACAATTAGTTACAAATGCTTTATTCATACTATTGTTAACTTTAGGATAATAAACCCATTTTGAAATATTAGGAACTTTTATTTTTTGAATATTTAAAAAAGACTTTAATTTTTCATTTTCTAAAATATAAACTTTTTTATCATTAATAATTTCTGTGTTAACATTTTCTTCATCAAAAGAAAAATTATAGAAAGAACCATCATCAGCAATAATAATTTCAATATTATATTGATCTTTTTGATTATTTATTTCATCTATTGTTTTTATTAATGGATTTTCAATCAAATTCAATGGTTTGAAATGTGCAATTATAATTGACAAGTCATAATTCATCTACAATACCTCTAAATAAATGCATATCAATATCGTTTGTAATTTTAAAATTATTTACCTCACCTTTGAAAAATTTAACATTTAAATTATCATTGTAGTACATCACAGCAGATATGTCATCATACCCATAAGCTATATTGCTACAATAATTTTTTAAAATATGTTTTTTAAAACCTTGAGGAGTTTGAACTTTTTTTATTTCATCCCTATTTAAATAATTTACTAAACCATTTTTTTTAGAAATTATAGAATCCTTACTATTAATGTAAGGACAAGATGCATCGTAATTATCTAAAAAATTTATACAACTATCTATAATGTTTTTTGAAACAAGTGGTCTAGCTGCATCATGAACTAAAACATTACTTGATTTTAATGATAGATTATTAAATCCATTACACATTGATTCAAATCTTGTAGAACCTCCTTTAATGACTTTACATTTTTTATATATATTTTGAATTTCTTCAATCCACTTTTGCGGAACAACTATGATAACTTCTAAAATTTTATCATTATTTAAAAAAGTATCAATTGAATACTGAATTATTCTTTTATTTTTATAAAAAATAAATTGTTTTGGTATTTTTGAATTAAATCTTTCCCCAGTTCCAGAACCTAAAATAATCACACTATTCATTATTTTTCCTAAATTGTATATTGTATAGCTTACTATAATAACCATTTTTACTTAATAATTCTTCGTGACTACCGATTTCTTTAATACTACCTTCTTCTAATACAACAATTTTATCAACATTTTTAACTGTTGTCAATCTATGTGCAATCATAATTACAGTTCTATCTTGAACTAAATTATCTATTGCTTCTTGTACTTTTTTTTCTGATTGAGAATCTAAGGAAGAAGTTGCTTCATCAAAGACTAAAATAGGAGGATTTTTAATTATTGCTCTTGCAATAGATAATCTTTGTTTTTGTCCACCTGATAGCAATGAACCTCTTTCTCCAATAATTGTTTCATATTTTAGATCTAATGACGAAATATAATTATCAATCTTAGCAATTTGAGCTGCTTCTTCAATTTGTTTATCTTTTATATTTTTACTACCATAAGTAATATTATTTTTTATTGTATCATTAAATAAGATTGGTTCTTGAGTAACTAAACCAATTAACTTTCTTACTGATTTCGTATTTATTTCATTGTAAGAGTTACCATCAATTATTATGTCACCATCATTATAATTATAAAATCTTAACAATAAACTTGTTAAAGTTGTTTTGCCTGAACCACTTGAACCAACAAGTGCAACTTTCTCACCTTTTTTAATTGTCAAATTAATATTTGATAGAATATTTTTTGAATTTTTTGAATAGGAGAAATTTAGATTTTTGATTTGAATTTTTTCCTTAAATCCATCTATTTCACCTAAATTTTCTTCATTCAATTTTGTAAATGGTTGATCAGTCATTTCAAATAACCTCTCAGCAGATGCTAATCCAGTCTGAATAGTTGCAATGCTATTACCAAGTTTTCTTGCTGGCTGTAACATAGCAAATAAAAAAATTATAAAACGCATAAAATCATCAGAAGACATTTTATTATATATAAGTACTTCCTGACCGCCATACCATAATAAAAAAACTCCAAGTGTAACACCAATTATATCATTGATAGGTGTTGTCAGACCATATAATCTTTGGTGTCTAAATTCCAATTGAAAAAATTTATGATTTTCATTAAAGAAGTTTAAAATTTCATTTTTAGTCATGTTAAATGCTTTGACAATTTTAATTCCAATGATTTTTTCTTCTGCATAACTTGAGATATCAGCTATTTTAAGACTTGCACGCTTAACTTTTCGTTTTATAGATTGACTTATTTTGAGTATTAAAAATGCAGATATTGGGACAGTGCAAAGAATTAATAAGGTTAAAATTGGACTTATTAAAAATAGCATATAAACTAAAATTAAAATACTTATCAACTCATTAATAAAAACCTGAAGT
>Ga0209036_1000283_pt1 | contig 21548 bp, 21 predicted proteins | sample MarorgKNORR_S2LV_3_FD_188222 | JGI IMG/M metagenome (GOLD analysis project Ga0209036, IMG submission 188222) | Marine microbial communities from the Southern Atlantic Ocean, analyzing organic carbon cycling - DCM_A/KNORR_S2/LV (SPAdes) (version 2) | ecosystem: Environmental > Aquatic > Marine >... | reverse complement strand
AGACAGAACAGCAATTTTTCTTTCTGAAGCAAGAGAAATGGGAGTTAAAGTATCTACTCCAGATATAAACAAAAGTGAATCTGACTTTACTGTAAATAAGGATGAAATTTTATTTGGTCTTTCTGCTGTCAGAAATGTTGGAGATATTACTTCAGATAAAATAGTTTTAGAAAGAGATACTAATGGAAAATTTGAAACTATTGAAGATTTTTTATCAAGAATAGATTCAAGATCATTAAACAAAAGGGGCATAGAAGCATTAGCACAAGGTGGAGGATTTGATTATTTTGGTTATCCAAGAAAGGGTGTTTTTAATGCAATCCCAGATTTGATTGATGATGCAAAAAGTCTTAAGACTCAAAAAGCAAACAATCAGACATCGCTTTTTGATCTAGATGCTCAAAGTAATAATTTAACAACAATTAAAGACACTGAATGGTCTAAAAAGGAAAAACTTGAGAGGGAAAGGGAAATGCTTGGATTTTTTGTTAGTGAAGATCCCCTTGAGGGATACGGAGAGGTATTAAAATCAGAATCAACTCATTCTATTATTGAACTTCAAAGCATTGACGATGAGGAAGAACTAAATGTTGTTATTGCTGGATTAATTTCGAATGTTCAAAAAAGAGTTTCAAGAAGGGGAAATCCATGGATTCAATTTGACTTACAAGACACAACAGGATCATTAGGGGTTCTTCTATTTAATAAACTAGTTGAAAAATATAATACAAATATTGACGGCGAAATATACTTAAAAGTTTCCGGAACTTATGTTGGAGGTTCAGAAAATACAATTCGTGCAAGAGATCTAGAAGTTATAGAGCCTTCTAAGATGGTTGAAGATTTAGATACATCTCCATTAAGAATTTCTGTAACTGAAGAAAAATTAGATAAAAAGAATTTAATTTTGCTTAAAGAATTGCTAGAAAAGTATCCAGGTTTATCAAATGTCGAGCTTGAGGTTCATGGTAATGAAAAAATAAAACTGCTTGAATTAAAAGAAATTAAAGTTAAAAAAACCAATCAATTGAAAAATGAGATTAACACATTACTTACAACATAACTAAAATAATTTTATGGATTTTAATGTAGAAGAATTTATAAATAGATATAAAGAAAGAGCAGAAGCTGTAAAAAGCAGATCTATACCACCTGTAGGAGGTGATGATCGGATGGCCTTTATTAAACAAGCTGAAACTGATTTTCAAGATTTCATGATAATTGCCGATTCAGATTTTACAGTGGAAGAAGAATATTTAGTATTTAAATATAAATTAGATTCTTAGTCAAGATTTTTACTCATAGGGAAAATTTTTGCGACAACTTCAGCACACGCAAGTGCAATATCCATATGTTCCTTTTGAGTACCATTACCAGACCTTAATTCTATGTAATGTATCCAACTTCTAAGTGTTCCATTCATATACATTCTGCTAACGGTATTTCCTTCTGGCAAAACAGCTCGTGCTTGCTCTTTTGCAATACCATTTTTAATAGCCCAATTATAAGTTTCTTTAGCATTCTCGATTAAATCTTCTTGTTTTTTTATCCACATATTCGTTATTTCTTCATCGTCAGTTTCTATAGAATTTTGTCGATTTTTAAGGTCTTGTAATCTTGCTTCTCTTGTAACGAATTCAAGATCTTTAACAGGGTTAGCATAACGTTGAGAAAATTCTTGGAAACTAAATGATCTGTGTCTTAAAATTTGCCTGGCAATATCTCTTGTTGTTTCTATTTCTAAACAAGCACTAACCATTTCAAGGGGAGACCAATGAGCATTTTTAATAAGATATTTTATTAACTTTTCACTAGTTTCAGTATTTAGTTGATTAGATGGATTAGAAACCCTAGCACAGAATGCAACCAGTTCTTGAGCGTTATCAATACCATCATCTATAAATTCTTTAGTAGGAGTAGAATAACTTATTAACTTTACTTTCATTTATGTAACTATATTAAAATAATAAAAATATGTTTTTATTAAGAATAATTGTTTTTTTAATACTGGTATCTTTATTGATTATTTTATCTTACCCGCTTTTAATTATTTATGATTTTTCTAGAGGTGGAAGTGGTTTTGGAATATGTAATGATCTTGTTAACTGCGTAATACCAGTAACAGAGGGGCCAAGATTGTTAATTCTATTAATATCTTCATTCTTTGTATTAGTTTTCTTCTTACGATTAATTATGAAATTTATTAATACTATAAATGAAGAAAAGTCTATTCTTTAATTACTAGATATATAGATATCAGTACAAGAATTACTCCAAACCAATTTATTAAATTTAAAAATTCATTTGCTACCAATATTCCTATTAGTAAAGCAAAAATTGCTTCTAAACTTAAGATTAAAGCTGAAGTAGATGCCTGAATAAGCTTTTGACCATATAGTTGTAAATAAAATGCACCAACATTAACTACAAGACCTAAAAAGATTACTGGGAACAAGTATTCTGGAAGAAATACAAATTCAGATAATGATATTAAAGGTAAGCACAAAATACCTCCGGTGAGTGATTGAACAAACATAAGTTGAGAGATATTCTGGTTTTTTACATATCGTTCGACTAAAACAATGTGCATTGCATAAGCCGCTGCACATATCAGCGTAAATAAATTTCCAAAAACTTGTGATATATCGTTTATTGATATAAGCACTATTCCCGTAAATCCAAGAATTGAATAGATATAGTTTTTTGTTTTTAGATCAGTATTATTAAAAAGCTTTGAAAGAAAAGGTGTTAATACTATATAAAATCCTGTAACTACGCCAGAATTTATTGTTGATGTTGTTACCAATCCTTGTGTCTGAGTAACATATCCTAACCAAAGGAAAAAACCCATTAAAATTCCAGGTTTCCAAGCTATTTTATTTGGAATTCCACCTATTAATCCAAAAATAAAAGCCGCGATAATATATCTTAAAAATACAACAAAAGTAGGACTGAATGTGCCTAATAAGTTTTTTACAATTAAAAAAGTGGATCCAAAAAATAATGCAGAAATAAATAATGCGGCTATTGACTTATTTTTTTCATTAATCAACATATGAGAGAACTTTAATATATTGTTTAAAATAATAAAGTGGTAAAAACTAAAGATAAAAAAGTAAAAGAAATTATAAGGATATTGGACAAGCTTTATCCAACAACTCCAATTCCATTAATTCATAAAGACCCTTTTACTCTTTTAGTTTCTGTTGTTTTATCAGCTCAATGCACAGATGAAAGAGTAAATAAAACAACTCCTATTTTGTTTAATAAAGCTGATACTCCAAAGAAAATGTTAAAAATGAGCGTAAAACAGATTGAAAAAATTATAAGACCTTGTGGTTTGGCACCTCAAAAGTCAAAAGCTATTAAAGGTTTATCAGTCTTGTTAGTTAAGAAACACAATTCAGAAGTTCCACAGAATTTTTTAGAATTAGAAAAATTGCCAGGGGTAGGTCACAAAACGGCTTCAGTAGTTATGAGCCAAGCATTTGGGTATCCAGCATTTCCAGTTGATACCCACATACATAGACTTGCGTGGAGATGGGGTTTATCAACTGGTAAAAATGTGGAAAAAACTGAAAAAGATTTAAAGAGGCTTTTTCCAGAAGAGAAATGGAATAAATTACACCTACAGATAATATTTTATGGAAGAGAATTCTGCCCAGCAAGAGGACATAAATTAGAGTCATGTATTATTTGTTCTAAATTTAGAAGAACAAAAGGATATAAGTAAGATTATTTTTAATTTGGATCAAAGTATATATTTAACTTATGGAAATTAATGCATCTGTAGCTTTCTTTTTTGGAGCCTTATCATTTTTTTCACCGTGTGTATTACCTCTTGTTCCTGGTTACTTTGCAATATTCTCATTAAATAAAAATTCAAAAATATCAAAAGTTAGCGGAGCGTTCCAATTTGTATTAGGATTTTCAATTGTATTTGTATCTTTAGGTGCTTTAGCTAGTTCCGTAGGCTCCTTTTTTAGTAGAAATGCATCTTTTCTTGGGCAAATTAGTGGATCAATAATAATTATTTTTGGTTTAATACTTTTAGTTCCTTCTCTGAATAAAAGATACTTTTATAGTTCAAATATTATTGATATAAATAATTTTTCTAAATTTAAAAATTTTGTAATGGGTTTTACATTCGGATTTGGATTCACCCCATGCATTGGTCCTGTTCTTGGGGCTTTGTTAACACTGTCTTCTAAGTCAGAAACTTTATACTCTGGTGTAATGTATCTGGCACTGTTCTCTGCAGGCTTAGCAATTCCTTTTCTTACTATTGCTTTACTTTCAGATAGAATAAATTTTAAAAACAAAGTTTTTAATAATTTTCAAAAATATTCTACGAATGTATCTGGTATTACATTAATTGCACTTGGTTATTTAATATTTACAGATAAAATATATATTCTTGCTTCGTTTTTCCAAGATATTCTATATTTACTTAATTTAGATTGGTTAAGTACTATATAAGATTATGCAAATTTTAAAATCAACAAGTAGCATGCATATTAAAGGGGATGACGCATATTCATTTATAGATTCTCTGGTATCTAACTCAATTATTAAAAAAGAAAATGAAAATAAGTTTTCATATTTATTAGGACCAGATGGAAAAGTAAAATTCTGGTTCATATATTTAATTAAGAATAGTGAATTAAAAATTTACCAGAGTGAAGATAATTTGAATGAGCTAAAGAATGTATTAGAAAAATATAAAATTCGTATAAATTGTGAATTAATAATTTCTAAAGAAGATAGTTTTTTTGAAGTTTTACCTAAAGAAGATTTACTAATAGTCCAACCAATATCAGAATCAGATCAATTTTTAGACTGGATTGAAATTGAGATGATCTACGAACTCCCTTCTTTAAAAATTATTGAAATGGGTTTACTCCCTAATGAGATAAATTGGCTTGAAAGTTTTGTAGATTTTAATAAAGGATGTTTTATGGGACAAGAACAAGCTTCAAGAATAAACTTTAGGGGAAAACCAAGGAGAATTTTAAAAACTCTTCCAGACTCAACACAAGACATAGTTAAAATATAGTTAGAAGTGGCCAAACTCAATTCTAGATGTAAATACTGTGGCAGAATATTATATAAAAATGTTTCTGAAAAATACTTTGTTTGTTCTAATAAATGTAAAATTTTAATAAAAAAATTTGACTATATAAATAAAGTCGACGCCATTGTTATTGGTATGAATAATTACAAGTGGAATACAGTAGAAGAATTATCAAAGAAAGTAGAGATAAATAAGTTTGATTTCGTATCTTCCGTTAGGCGGCTTATTTACTTTGAAAACGAACTTAAGGCAAAGGAGGATAAAGAAATTAATCAAAATTCTTTAATATCTAGAGTGAAAAAATAGCACCTCTATCAAATTTTTTAAGTGAATATTGAACTATTGGTCCAACCGACACAACCATAAAGATTGTTCCAATCCCATATGATCCGCCAAGAAATACTCCTATAACAAATGCAGTAAAGTCAATTCCAATTCTTGTAACTCTAATGCTAGGTCCTAAATTAGCTATTCCAACCATAATTCCATCTCTTGGTCCTGGACCTAATCCTGAGCCAACATAAACTCCAACACCTAGTGCAAATACAACGGTTCCAAAAATAAGAAAAATAATTCTCAAATATATATTCTCTGGATCAGGTAAAAAATACATTGTAAGATCAATAACATTTCCTATTGTTAAAATGTTTAAAATAGTTCCTATAAAAGGTTTTTGTTTTAACGGAATCCACCCAAGCAACAATATGAAACCAGTTAGAACTCCTGCAAAACCAATCTTGACACCTATTAGTTTGCTAAATCCATCATGAAATACATCCCAAGAATTCAATCCCAGGTTCGCTTCTATTGTAAATGCAAGTCCAAAGCCACATAAAAATAATCCGAACATGAGTTGAGGTATTCTTTTGAGGATTTTTTTATTCTGCAATTTTAAATAGATCTTCTAATACTGAAATATTTTCTGGACATAGTTCATAAGTAGATTGAAATCGCAAAATTGGAATAATTCTATCGTTTATGTCTACTTCAATTTCATATATTTTAAGTAAATTAAATATAACATTTAAAGAATTTTGTTCATTTGCCCATTCACTGGAACTATTACAGATATCTCTACCAAGTTGTATTAAAATTGCATCAGAATTTTTTTCAAGACTATTTTCACTGTCAGATATTCTAATTTGTTCAATAAAGCTATCACCAAAATTATCAGAGTTTAAAGAAGAAATAGTAATAAAAATAATTACAGTAACTATAAAAATAATTGAAAACCCAATAACAGCTTTATTGTTCATATTCCATTATTGATTAAATCTGATTTTATACACCATTTAACATTGTGTTAAGTACCCGGAGGGGGAGTCGAACCCCCACATCCGAAGATACTGGATTTTGAATCCAGCGCGTCTGCCAATTCCGCCATCCGGGCTTAATAAAGATTATATTTGATATGTAGATGAATGAGAGAAAAATATATTAAGTTTAAAATAAAGGTGTGATATTTCTTATTGACGGACACAGTATTGCATTTAGAGCATTCTATGCATTACCTGAAACATTAACTACAAAAGATGGATTCCCAACAAATGTAATTCATGGGTTTTTAATGATGATTTCAAAGCTAGTAAACAATTATGATGTTGAACAAATTATTATTACATGGGATGTATCAAAAAAAACATTTAGAAATGAAATATATGACCAATACAAAGCAAATAGATCATCGTCACCTGATAATTTTAAAATCCAAATAAAAGAGCTTCAAAACCTACTTTCAAACTTTAACATACCTCAAATATCTCTTGAAGGTTATGAAGCAGATGATGTTCTTGGCAGTTTGTCATATTCGTTTAATAAACAAAATAAAAAAGTAACTATTGTGACTGGAGATAGAGATTCATTTCAATTAATAAATTCAAAAACAAAGATTATGTACACAAAAAGAGGAATATCTGATGTTGAAATATACGACAATCGAGCATTTACTAACAAATACCAAATCTCAACTAGTCAATATGTTGAGTATTTAGCACTCAAGGGAGATAAATCAGATAATATACCTGGCTTACCTGGAGTAGGGGAAAAAACAGCAATATCTTTATTACAAAACTATAAGAATATTTCAAATATTTATAAAAATTTAGAAGAATTAACACCAAAATTGCAATCCAATTTTATAGATAATAAAAAGCAATTAATGATGAGTAAAGATCTAGCAAAAATTAAAACAGATCTAGATTTACAATTACCATCAATCGACCTTAAAGAGACTGTTTTTTTTGATAATAAAATATTAGTTCAAACTAAAGATGACATTATTAAATATGAATTAAACAGGTTTCTTGGCGAAAGAGAGATGGCTTCAAAGGAGAAAATTGAAAAAAATGATTTACAAATTGAAAGAAAAAATGAAAATATAGACAATAGGAGCATAGTTTTTATCTTTGATAATAAAAACTATTTTGTAAACGAGAAGGAATACGGAGAATTTGATTCTTTAACAATATTTAAAGAGGTTATATCGTTAACATCTCAAGACTTATTTAATACTCATTCAAATATTGATACTAATAATTTTAAAGCTTATGATTGTATGATATTTTTGACTGATCCGAGTATTAGGCCTGATAATTTACTTAATATATCAAAATATCTTAACGGACAAAGTGAAATAAATAACAAATCAACAGTAGATGATTATATTACATTTTTTCAGTCAAAAATGGACTATATAAACAATGATATTACTAAATTTCAGTCAAACAGTACTCTTTATCAAATTTATAATGATGTAGATTTTCCTATGTTAAAAATATTATCTGAAATGGAAAATGAAGGTATCTCAGTATCTCAAGAAAAAATGAAAAAACTTTCTAAAAGTTTATCAGTAAAACTAAAAAAACTTCAAAATCAATGTTTTGAAATTACTAATAAAGAATTTAATTTAAATTCTCCAAAGCAATTGTCTGAGATATTTTTTAATGAACTTAAATATCCTGTAATTAAAAAAACTCCAAAAGGAGCACCTTCTACTGATGCAAGCGTTTTAGAGGAATTAGCTAAAGATCATGACCTTCCCAAACATATTTTAAAATACAGAGAACTTGAAAAAATTAGATCTACATATGTTGACGGCTTAATACCTGAAGTATCAAAAGATTCAAAAATACATACCCATTTTAATTTATTTGGTACTGCAACAGGCAGACTTTCATCAGAGAAGCCAAATTTACAAAATATACCTAACAAAACTGATTTAGGACAAGAAATAAGAGATTTTTTTGTCGCTAAACCATCTATGAAGTTTATTCTTTCTGACTATTCCCAAATAGAATTAAGAGTATTAGCTCATTTAAGCCAGGATTCGGAAATGATAAATATTTTGAAGAAAGAAAGCGCAGATATTCATGCTGAAACTGCAGCTCGAATATTTAATGAACCGATTGATAACGTTAATTCTGAAATGAGAAGAAAAGCGAAGGAAGTAAATTTTGGACTTATATATGGAATGGAAGCCTTTGGACTTTCCAAGAGCTTAAATATATCTCAAAAAGAGGCAAAAAAACTAATTGATGCATATTTTGATCAATTTCCAAAAGTAAAAGGATTTTTAGAAAATGTAGTAAGTAATGCCGAGAAAAATACTTTTACTACAACTTTGATTGGAAGAAAAAGATACATAAGGGAACTGTCTTCGTCAAATTTTCAATTGAAAGCCATGGGTAAACGCATAGCAATGAATGCACCAATTCAAGGCACTGCATCCGATATTATGAAAATTGCCATGATTAAAGTTAGGTCAAACCTTCCAAAATTTAATAATGCAAATTTACTTCTTCAAATACATGATGAGATTGTTGTTGAATCTAATAATAAAGATATTGAAAAAGTTTCAAAAATGGTGTCAGACAATATGAAGAGTGCAGTAAAGCTTGACGTACCACTTTACGTAAATACTAAATTAAACAATTCGCTTGCAAATTTTAATAATTAGTTTGTAAATATCACAGATATGTTATTCTTATTCACGCAACACTATGATTGGAAAAAATAATAAATATGACAAATATTAATGAAGAGACTGCCTCTCCTTCTAATGTCGTTGAGCTTCCTGAAGATATAAAACCAGAAGACTTTCCAGCACTCCTTGAGCAAACACTAGTATCTTTCAACAATGGCGATGTGATTGAAGGAACTATTGTCAGAATCGACAGAAATGAAGTAATGGTAGATGTTGGCTACAAATCTGAAGGGGTAATACCTTCAAGAGAGCTGTCTGTAAGAAAAGGTGTCAATCCAAAAGAACTTGTAAATGAAGGTGAAAAAATCCAAGCTTTAGTTCTTGATAAAGAAGATGATGAGGGCAGACTAATTCTATCTGTAAAAAGAGCAGTATATGAAAAGGCTTGGGGAGATATACAAGAAATATCTGATAACAAAAAATCTATTAAAGGGACTGTTATTGAATCTGTAAAAGGTGGATTAATTGTAGATATAGGAGTTAGAGGGTTTTTACCAGCATCCCTTATAGATGTAAGAAGAGTTAAAGAATTGTCTTCATATATTGGTGAAGAGATAGAAGCAAAAATTCTTGAACTTGATCGACAAAGAAATAATATTGTTCTCTCAAGAAAAGCACATTTGGAAGAAGAGATGTCAGAGGAAAGACAAGGTTTTCTTGATGATCTTCAAGTAGGCGATATTAAAGAAGGAAAAATTTCTTCGATTGTTAGTTTTGGAGCATTTGTTGATATAGGTGGAATGGATGGATTAGTGCATGTATCAGAGCTTTCTTGGAGACATGTAGAGAATCCAAATGAAATTGTTAAAGTCGGCGATCCTGTAACTGTAAAATTACTAGAAATTGATAACGATAAAGAAAGAATTTCTTTATCAATAAAGCAAGTAAAAGAAGACCCTTGGCTAGATTTTGAGCTTCACTACAAAGAAGACGATGTTGTAGATGGAGAAGTTACAAAAGTTGTTCCATTTGGTGCATTTGTTACGATTGGAAAAGGAGTTGAAGGTTTAGTGCATGTTTCTGAAATTTCATCTGATAAAGTTGATTCTCCAGAACTAGCTCTTGCCTTAGGTCAAAAAGTGAAAATTAAAATTACTGAGTTAGATATTGAGAAAAGAAGAGTAAATTTGTCAATTAAAAAGGCTGATCCAAACTGGAAAGAAGTTGAAGAAAATAAAGATAAACCAAAAACTCACTCTTCAAGCTCTAAAGATGAAGGTCCTAAACGCCAAACAGTTGAAGGTGTCGACGAATCTTTAGAGAATATTCTTCAAGAATTAAAAGAAAGAGGAATAGGTAACTCGTAATTTATTCTTTTTCTGCTTAATCTTAAATCATGGCAAAAAAAGTTTATATTATTACTGGGCCAATTGGAAGTGGTAAATCAACTGCAATTGAACATTTAAAAAACAAGGGTTATAAAACAGTAGATTTGGATGTTGTATCTAATAAAATACTCACTTCAAAGCAATCACTTAATTTTTTAAAAAAAGAATTTTCAAAATCCTTAATTAATGGTGTTGTAGATAGATCATTATTGGCAGAAATTGTTTTTAATAATAAAGATAAACTTTTAATTCTTGAAAATTATTTACATCCTAAAGTGCTTTATGAACTTCAGAACATAATTCAAAATACTGACGATCTTTTATTTGTTGAAGTTTCAGCACCAAAAAATGTTTATAAAGATTTTGAAAGTATTGTTATTTTTACTGATGCAGAAACAAGGATGAGCAGACTTCTAGAACGAGGCATGGATCGAGAAGATATAGTCAGTAGAATGGCAAGTCAGAAAAGTGATGATTGGTGGAAAAGTTTAGGTATTGTTGTGCAGAATAATAATTTAAGTGAATTAAAAATTGAATTAGATAAATTATTTAAAAATACCTCCTAGCTTCGTCAATTTTATTCAGAATTTGTAAAGGGTTATAATTTGTTATGAATAAGTTTGAAGTTATATCAGAATTCCAGCCAAAAGGTGATCAGCCTAACGCCATAAAAGAATTAAAGAACGGTCTAGATAAAAATATTTCTCATCAAACCTTAAAGGGAATCACTGGTTCAGGTAAATCTGCAACTATTGCTTGGTTGATAGAAGAATGTCAGCTTCCTTCATTGGTTTTAGCTCCAAATAAAGCTCTTGCAGCACAACTAGCAAATGAATTTAGACAATTCTTTCCTAAAAATAGAGTAGAGTATTTTGTATCATATTATGATTACTACCAGCCTGAAGCTTATGTTCCTCGAACGGATACTTTTATAGAAAAAGATGCAAATATAAATGAAGAAATAGACAGACTTCGGCATTCAGCTACAAGTGCGCTGCTTCTTAGAGAGGATGTTATAGTAGTTTCTTCCGTTTCCTGTATTTATGGACTTGGTTCCCCAGCAGAATATAGAAATAAATTAATACCAATAATTAAAGGTCAAGATTTTGAAATAGATAATCTTTTGCTTCAGTTAGTTAAGCAGCAATATGTTAGGAATGATTTAGTAGTACAAAGAGGATCTTTTAGATTAAAAGGCGATACACTAGATATTTTTCCTGTATATGAAGAGACAATTTTTAGAATAGAGTTTTTTGGTGATGAGATAGAAAATATTTCAAGGATAGACCCTACAACTGGTGAGATATTAGAAAAATTAACAGAGGTAGCAATACTTCCAGCTTCTCATTACGTAATATCAGATGAGTCAAGAAAGAGTGCATTAAAACAAATTCAAAAAGATATGAATGTACAAATAAAAAAATTTGAGTCAGAAAATAAACTTTTAGAAGCTCAAAGAATTGAACAAAGAACTAAATATGATTTAGAGATGTTATCTGAGCTAGGTATTTGTTCAGGAATAGAGAATTACTCAAGATATTTTGATGGAAGAAAACCTGGAGAGGCTCCATTTACACTATTAGATTTTTTCCCAAAAGAATTTTTGATGGTTGTAGACGAAAGTCACATAGCTATTCCTCAAATTAGAGGGCAATACGAAGGAGACAAATCTAGAAAAACTACACTTGTAGATTACGGTTTTCGCTTACCTTCGGCATTAGACAATAGACCACTTAAATTTGATGAATGGGAAGCAAAGGTGGATAAAACAATATTAGTTTCTGCAACTCCGGGAAAATGGGAAAAAGAAAACTCAAAAACATTTATTGAACAAGTAATTAGGCCTACAGGACTTGTTGATCCTAAAATAATTGTAAAATCTACTGAAAACCAAATAAAAGATTTACTTACCGAGATAGAGTCAGTAGTTGATAACGGAAATCGTGTTTTAGTCACTACATTGACGAAAAAAATGAGTGAAGCCTTAAGCGATTATCTTATAAAAGCTGGTATTAAAACTAGATATCTTCATTCTGATATAGATACTCTTGAGAGGATAGAAATTCTTAGAGATCTGAGAAAAGGGGAGTTTGATGTATTAGTAGGTATCAATCTTTTGAGAGAAGGGCTGGACTTACCAGAGGTACAATTAGTAGCAATTTTAGATGCGGATAAAGAAGGTTTTTTAAGATCTGAAACTAGTTTAATTCAAACAATAGGTAGAGCTGCAAGAAATCAAGAAGGCTATGTGATAATGTATGCTGATAAAATTACTGACTCAATGACCTATGCAATAAGTGAAACTGAGAGAAGGCGTGGAATCCAGCAGGAGCATAATCGTATTAATAATATAACACCTAAGACCATTCAAAAAGAAATAACTGATATTTTAGAGTTAGTTGAAAAAACAAGAGGAAGTAGCAATATAAGTATAAGTAAATCAAAACTAAATATTAATGATGCTTCAAAAAATGATTTAATTAAGTTATCTAAAAATATAGAAAAAGAAATGAATCTAGCCGCCGATTTATTAGAGTTCGAGCTTGCTGCTAGATTAAGAGACGAGTTAAAAGAATTGAGAAGAGAAATTAATAGCATTACAGAATGAAAAAAGAAATACTGCAAGTTAAAGGAGCAAAGGAACATAATCTTAAAAATGTTTCTGTAGATATTCCTAAAAATAAATTAGTTGTTATTACTGGTTTATCTGGTTCAGGTAAATCTTCTCTTGCTTTTGATACAATTTATGCCGAAGGTCAAAGAAGATATGTAGAGAGCCTTTCAGCGTATGCTAGACAGTTCCTTGGTCAAATGGAAAAACCAAATGTTGAGAGCATAGATGGTCTTTCACCAGCAATAGCTATAGACCAAAAAACATCATCTCGAAGTCCTAGATCTACAGTTGGTACCGTCACCGAAATTCATGATTACTTAAGACTTTTATGGGCCAGAATTGGAGTCAGCTATTGTCCAAGCTGTAATAATAAAATCGAGAAGCAGTCTGTAAATTTCATAGTTAAACAAATAATGAATTTAAAAGAAGGAACAAGTATAGATGTACTAGCACCAGTAGTCAGGTCACGTAAAGGTGAGTTTGAAACATTATTTAAAGATTTACAGGCACAAGGATTTTCTAGGGTTCTTGTTGATGGAGAGATAATCAGATTAGATGAAGCTAAAAGACTTGATAGGTATTTTAATCATGACATATCAGTTGTTGTTGATAGATTAAAGATAAAGAAAACTCCAGGCAGAAGACTTCCACAATCTGTTGAAACTGCACTTGATTTAACATCAGGGTTAGTAGATATCAGTGTTGAGAATAAAATTACTACTTATAGCCAAAATTTAGGTTGTCTAAAATGTGGTACATCGTACGATAAACTTGAACCAAGAGATTTTTCTTTCAACTCTCCTTTTGGGGCATGTGAGTCCTGTAACGGTTTAGGTGTTAGTTATGAAATAGATGAATCGTTATTAGTTAAAAATTTTGATTTAACAATTAATGAAAATGTATTTCCTGATATGTCGACACGAAAATATTTTAGAGCACAAATATATGGTGTATGTGAACACTTCAATATACCCGTTGATGAATCATATAAAAATCTTACAAGAAAGCAAAAAGATATTTTACTACATGGTTCAAAAGGTGAAAAAACTGTAATTAGATATGTTAATAGATTTGGAAATTCAAGAATTTGGCATAAACCATATAGAGGAATAGTTCCAACTTTCAAAAAAAATTATGAAGAAACCTCTTCTGATGCTGCCAGAGAATATTATAAACAATTCATGCGTGAACTTCCATGTGTTGATTGTGACGGTGAAAGGTTAAATGAAAGGTCGAGATTAGTTCAAATTGAAAATTTAACTTTAGGAAGATTCAACAATCTTTCTATTAAAGAGGCATCAAAAGCAGTAGACGATTTTAATCTTACTGGTAGTGATTTTGAAATTTCTATCCCCATTATAAGAGAAATTAAAGAACGTTTAAAATTTTTGAATGAAGTTGGATTGAGCTATCTACAACTTAGTAGAGGTGCAGCTACTTTATCTGGAGGAGAGGCACAACGTATTAGACTGGCAACTCAAATTGGCTCAGGCCTTACAGGAGTTCTGTATGTTTTAGATGAACCATCTATAGGCTTACATCAAGCAGATAATATAAAGTTGATTGATACTCTTATACGTTTGAGAGATCTGGGCAATACTGTACTAGTAGTAGAGCATGATGAGGAAACTATGAAAAGTTCTGATCATATCATAGATATCGGTTGGGGAGCAGGCGAACAAGGTGGTGAAATTGTAGCTGAAGGGTCTTGGGAAAAAGTTTCATCAAATTTAAAATCTGTTACTGGACAATATTTATCTGGAAAACAGGTTGTTCCATATCCTTTAATTCGTAGAAACGGAAATAATGAAAATATTGTAATTAGAGGAGCAAAAGAAAATAATTTAAAAAACTTAACAGTTAATTTTCCTCTAGGTAAATTTATATCTGTAACAGGAGTATCTGGTTCAGGAAAGTCTACGTTAATTACAGATATTTTATCAAAATCTATTCAAAATGAATTTTCAAAAAATTTCATAATGCCGGGCCTACATAAGAGTGTTTCAGGATTGGAAAATATTGACAAACTTATCGAAATTGATCAATCACCAATTGGCCGAACTCCTAGATCAAATCCTGCGACATATTCTGGTGTGTTCGACCAGATAAGAAATCTGTTCTCCCTCACAGAGGAATCTAAAATTAGAGGTTATAAGCCAGGACGGTTTTCTTTTAATATTCCTGGTGGGAGATGTGAGTACTGCAAAGGTGATGGAAATATAAAAGTGGAAATGTATTTTCTACCTGATATTTATGTTGTTTGCGATGAATGTAGTGGTACTAGATATAATTCTGAAACTTTATCAATAAGATGGAAGGGTTATAACATAGCTGAGATTTTAGAATCAACAGTTGAGAGTGCACTTAATATATTCGAAAATCAACCATCTATTTATAGGATTATTAAAACTTTGGATGATGTTGGTCTTTCCTATATAAAATTAGGTCAGGCAGCCACTACATTGTCAGGTGGTGAAGCACAAAGGGTAAAGTTAGCAAAAGAACTTAGTAAAAGATCAACTGGCAAGACAGTTTATATATTGGATGAGCCTACTACGGGACTACATTTTGCTGATGTTCAAAAGTTATTAGAAGTGTTGCATATGCTTGTTGATAAAGGCAATACAGTTATAGTTATTGAGCATAATTTAGATGTTATCAAGAATTCAGATTGGATAATTGATTTAGGTCCTGAAGGTGGTGAAAACGGTGGCACAGTCATTGGTGAAGGTACCCCAGAAAGTATTGTAAAAAATAAATTGTCTTTGACCGGCAAACATTTGAAAGAAGTTTTAAATGGAAAAAATTAATCTAAACGAAATTCCAAACAAGCCGGGTATATACATTTTTAAAGATGATTATGATGATCCAATTTATGTTGGCAAAGCAAAGAATTTAAGAAAAAGAGTACCTTCGTATTTTAATAAGAATACTTCATGGAAAACAAAAAGACTTATATCTGAAGCTAAATCAATTGCATTCGTTGTTTCAGAAAATGAAGCCAATGCTTTATTAGCAGAGTATTCATTTATTCAACAATATAAACCCAAATATAATATTCAATTTAAAGATGACAAATCTTATCCTTATGTCACGATTACAAATGAAGAATGGCCAAGGGCCTTTGTGTCAAGAAATATTCATCAACAAAATGTAAACTTTGGTCCATTTCCTTTCATAGGTGCTGCTAAAAGATCATTAGACCATTTAATTAATATTTTTCCTGTAAGAACATGCACAAAAAACACATTTGATAGACACAATAAACTAAATAAACCATGCTTACTCTACGAAATTGATAAATGTTCAGGACCTTGTGTAGATTTAATTAATAAAAATGATTATGAAGATCTTTTAAGCAATTTGAAAGAGTTTTATAAAGGAAATTCTGACACCTACATTAATAAAAAAGTAGAAGAGATGACGATACATTCAAATAAACAAGAATTTGAAGAAGCAAATAAAATTAAAATTACTTTAAAACATTTAGAAAATGCAAGAGTGAATCAGACACTGATGACTTCAAACGATAAAAATGTTGATGTTATAGGTATTGATATTGGAAGATATGATGTAGTCCTATCTTGTCTCCTTATTAGAAATGGAAGAATTGTTGGAGAAGTAAAAAACAATTTTGAACCAATGAATGTTGAAGACTATGAAAACTATCTTCCACAAATAATTATTAATTTATTTGAAAAAAATATGCCTTCAAACGAAGTTCTAGTAAGTCACGAGTTTCCATTATCTGAGATAATTCAGAATAAGCTTGAAAATAAGTGGAATAAAAAAATTACTCTTATTAATCCAAAAAGGGGCTGGAAAAAAGATTTGCTTAATACTGCAATTAATGATGCAAAAGAATTAAGAAGAGTCGCAGACTTAAAACGAAGATCTGACTTAGAATTTAGATCACTTTCTTTGGAGCAGTTACAACATAAACTTAACTTAAAAAAGATCCCTTACAGAATAGAAGCATATGATATTTCAAATTTGGGTGATAAGTTTAGAGTAGGTTCTATGGTAGTTATGGAAGATGGAATCCCTAAACCTTCAATGTATCGTAAGTTTCATATAAAATCATTTAAAGGACAAGATGATTTTAGATCAATGGAAGAAATTATATTCAGACGTGTAAAGCGTTTAATAAATAATGAAGAAAAAGATCAAAGTTTTAGAAGAAACCCAGATTTAATTTTAATTGATGGAGGTAAAGGACAGCTATCAAAAGCCAAAAGTGTAATTGATCACTTTAAATTAGATATTGATGTTATTGGTATCGCTAAAAAAGAAGAAGAACTTTTTACACCTAATAAAAAATCTTCTATCATATTAAATTCAAATTCTGAAGCATTATTTATTCTTCAAAATATTAGAGATGAGGCTCATAGATTTGCTATTCAAGAAAATAGAAGATTAAGACTCAAAGATCTAGATATAGATACAATATTTGAGATTAAAGGTGTTGCTAAATCTTCTATTGAAATTTTATTAAATAAATATAAAACACTGAACAAGCTTTCTAATGCTAGTTATCTTGAATTGTCAAAATTGGTAGAGGACAAGCAAGCTAAAAAAGTATATGAATACTTTAATAAGTAAAGCTTAGAAAAATTATTTACCCAATCGTTAAATATACGAACTATCATATATTTGAAAAGGAAAATAATGGCATCAAAAAGACCAGAAGTTTTATTGTTAGTTGGAATGTCGGGTGCTGGTAGATCTGCGAGTTCAAATGTTTTTGAAGATTTAGGATATTATGTTATTGAAAACTTACCAGCCGAATTAGTCGAATCTGTAGTCCAATCAAATGATGTTACTGAAACAAACAAGCAACTTGTTTTGACAATCGATGCTAAAGACAACACTGCCCAACAAGAGTTAAAAAGTAGTCTCGACAAATTGAGTCAATCTGGTGTTTTAACAAGAATAATATTTCTTGATGCTGATAATGAAACTCTGATAGAAAGATATGAAGAAAATAGACGTCCACATCCTATGGGTATGGATTCTATTTCTCAATCTGTAAAAACAGAACGAGATTTGCTTAAGCCAATCAGAGAACTAGCTGATCAAGTAATCGACACTACAGATATGAATGTTCATGAGTTAAGGAAGAGGATTATTGAAGGTTTTCAAGGAGAAGCAACAAACCAGGATTTAAAAATATCTGTAACATCTTTTGGATTTAAAAATGGTACTCCGCGTGATGCAGATTTAGTTTTTGATGTGAGGTTTCTTCCAAATCCTCACTGGAGAGAAGAACTTAGAGCATCAACTGGACAATCTCCAATGGTTAGAAATTATGTGCTTTCATTTGAAGATGCACAAACTTTTTTAAATAAAATTAAAGACATGATTGACTTTCTTTTACCCAGGTTTACTTCTGAAGGAAAATCTTATGTTGGGATTGCAATTGGCTGTACTGGTGGAAAACATAGAAGTGTAGTTATGACTGAAGAAATTGGTAAATGGCTTAAAAGTGATGGGAAGGACTCTGTTGTCATTCATAGAGATATGAAGGAATCATAATTTGCCAAATATAGACAATTTAGGAAATGTTTTAATCAGATCCGATCTAAATGTTCCGATTAAGAATGGAGAAATTACAGATTACTACAGAATCTTAAAGTCAGTTGAAATTGTTAAAAAAATTAGTAATAAATCAAGAACAATTACATTTGTTAGTCATTTGGGAAGGCCTGATGGTAAAGATTTAAAATTATCCTTAAGGCCTGTTGCTGTAAAAATGTCGGAAATTCTAGATAAAGAAGTTCACTTTATTGAAGAAACTTATGGCGAAAAAGTTGAAAGACAAATTGAAACATCTGAATCAAAAATATTCCTCTTAGAAAATTTAAGATACGAAAAAGGGGAGATTGATAATGATAAGAATTTTTCTAAACAAATTACAAAACCATTTGATTCATATATATTCGATGCATTTGGAGCTGCACATAGAGAACATGCTTCTGTTGTAAGCTTTGGAGAAAACCTAAAGTCTTTTCAAGGTCCTCTGATGGATAAGGAAATAAAAGAATTAGATAAATTGTTAAAGAACAATGAATCTGGCTACTCAGTCCTTCTTGGTGGTGCAAAAATTTCAGACAAACTTAATCTAATTGAAAAACTTTTACCAAAAGTTGAAAACCTTATGGTTGGTGGAGGAATGTGTTTTACATTATTAAAAGCATTAGGGTATGAAATTGGAAAGTCATTACTGGAAGAATCATTTATTTCTAAAGCAGAAGAACTTCTAAATTCAGACAATGGGCAAAAAATAATTCTACCTACAGATTTCGGTGTTACAGATTCAATAGATAGTTCAGATAGAGTAAATATCAAATTTTCTGATTTTAAAAATAACCATATAGGCATAGATATAGGCCCTCAAACTGTTTCAGATTTTGAAAAAATATTAAATAAATCAAAAAATATTTTTTGGAATGGCCCAATGGGTATCTTTGAAAAAGAAGAATTTAGTTACGGAACTAGAAAAATAACGGAAGCAATCTCAAATTTATCTGGATATACATGTATAGGTGGTGGAGATTCTGTAAGTGCCATAAATAAATTTTCTGATAAAAAATATTTTAATCATATATCTACAGGTGGTGGAGCATCTCTGGAATACCTCGAAGGAAAAAAATTACCTGGGGTAAACAAGTACAAATCCCTTATAATTTGATAATGAAAAAAATAATAGTTGGAAACTGGAAATTAAACCTTGATCATTTACAAGGTATTCAACTTTTACAAAAAATCAATTACTCATTAGATAAAGATATAGAAGAACAAATCGATATAGTATTAGCACCATCTCACACTTCATTAAGATCTTTACAAACTGTTATTTCTACAGATAACCTTAAAATTAAAATATCATCTCAAGATGTATCTTCACAAAATGATGGAGCATTTACAGGTGAAGTATCTGCATTTCAACTTAAAAAATTAAATATTGATTACTCAATTATTGGTCATTCTGAAAGAAGGCTTCATTTTAACGAAACAGATAGTGATGTGAATAGTAAATTAAGCAGGCTATTAGAAAATGATATAACTCCAATTTTATGTTTTGGTGAAAGTTTAGAACAAAGATCGGATGGCTCTTATTTAGAATTTGTTAAAAATCAAATAAATTATGGTCTAAAAGGAGTAAGAAAAGATAAAGTTAACAAATTAGTTCTAGCGTATGAACCTATTTGGGCAATTGGAACTGGTGAAGTTGCATCTATAAAAGATATTGTGGAAGTATTAGATTTTGTTAAAAATCTAGTTTCAGATAAACCTTATTTTTCAGAAGAAACTATAAAGTTCATTTATGGAGGAAGTGTTTCACCAAACAATTCTTCTGAAATACTAAATACAAATATTGTTGATGGTGCATTAGTTGGTGGAGCATCTCTAGATGCAGATAAATTTGTTGATATTATCAAAAGTGTTAATTTATGAATATTGTGTTCGTAAGACATGGACAGAGTCTCTGGAATTTAGAAAATAAATTTACAGGATGGGTAGATATAGATCTATCTGAAAGAGGAAAAATAGAAGCAAAAACTGCAGGTGCTACTTTGGTAGATAATAACTTTTTTCCAGATATCTGTTTTACTTCTTATTTGAAAAGATCAATAAATACAGCTGGATATATTATTGATAATTATAAAAATATTAATATGACTTTTAATACAGTACAAAAATGGGAGCTTAATGAAAGACATTATGGTGCACTACAAGGTTTAGATAAAATCGAAACAGCAAAAAAATATGGAGATGAACAAGTTCATATATGGAGAAGAAGTTTTGACACACCACCTCCTATGGCTAAAAAAAATTCAAAACATGATCCAAATACTCACAAATTATATAACGATATTGATTCAAAACTTCCATTAGGTGAATCGCTTAAGGATGTGGTTTCAAGAGTCACAAATACGTTTGAGCAAATATTGGCGTTAACAAAAGATAGATGTGTCTTAGTTGTAGCACATGGAAATAGTATCAGGGCCATGGTTAAGATGCTTGATAACTTATCTGACAACGAAATAGTAGATGTTAACATTCCAACAGGAATTCCACTAGCATATAATATTTCAGATAATAATATTGAAAAAATTGGTTATTTAGGTGACAAAGATACAATTAAAAATCTTGCTAAAGAAGTTGAGATGCAGTCAAAGATAACTGACAAGAAAGGTTAGTGTTAATAATATGGATACAATTACAGCAGTTTTAATCAGTGTTCACGTACTTATATCAGTGGCACTTATTGCCTTAGTATTATTAAATAGTGGTAAAGGTGGTGGGTTATCAGATATGCTTGGTGGCCCTGGATCCTCTGGTAATATTGGCCAAACATTGGCTGAAAGAAATCTTGGTCGGATAACTGCAATAGTTGCTTTATTGTTTGCTGCAACAACTTTATCTCTATTTTGGTTTTTAGATTAAGTTTGCGCGGGTGGCGGAACTGGTAGACGCGCAGGATTAAGGATCCTGTGGGGTAAAACCCGTGGAGGTTCGAGTCCTCTTCCGCGCACAAACAATGAA
>Ga0209036_1000279_pt1 | contig 21581 bp, 20 predicted proteins | sample MarorgKNORR_S2LV_3_FD_188222 | JGI IMG/M metagenome (GOLD analysis project Ga0209036, IMG submission 188222) | Marine microbial communities from the Southern Atlantic Ocean, analyzing organic carbon cycling - DCM_A/KNORR_S2/LV (SPAdes) (version 2) | ecosystem: Environmental > Aquatic > Marine >... | reverse complement strand
ATCCTAGACGCTGAAAAACAAGTATTAGAAATACTTTCAGATTTAGAGATGAAACCCAAAAAATATAGCCTCCCAAAAATTAAAGAGCAATCTTTTGAAATAGATCCTTTTTGGTTTGTAAAGATTGGTTCTCAAAGAAAATGGGTAGATTTACAAAATGACGTGACTGTAAAAGATATTGAAATGGCTTATGCTGAAAACTTTAGATCAGTAGAGCATTTAAAGAGATACACAACTTTAGGAATGGGGACAGATCAAGGTAAAACGTCAAATGTTACCGGGTTGGCTATTTTAGCCTCATTATCAAATAAGTCTATACCAGATGTAGGAACTACGGTATTTAGACCACCTTACATTCCATTATCCATAGAGGCTTTAGTTGGTTCGTCAATTGGTAAAAATTTTAAGCCAACAAGATTAACTCCAACTCATAATTGGGCTAGAGATAATGGCGCTAGTTTTACAGAAACAGGATTATGGCTAAGAGCTGAATGGTATTCTCAAAAAAATGAATATCACTGGAGAATGAGTGTTGATCGAGAGGTCAATTCTGTCAGAAATTCAGTTGGATTTTGTGATGTTTCAACCTTAGGAAAAATTGATATTCAAGGAAAGGATGCCCTGGAATTTGTAAATAAAGTCTACTGTAATGGATTTGCAAAATTACCAGTTGGCAAAGTTAGATATGGTTTAATGCTTAGAGAAGACGGTATTGTCATGGATGATGGAACAACAGCTAGAATGAGTGAAAATCATTTCATCATGACAACTACAACTGTCAATGCAGAAAGTGTATATAGACACCTAGAATTTTGCCATCAATGTCTGTGGCCAGAGATGGACGTCCATCTAATTTCAACAACAGATGCTTGGGCACAAATAGCAATTGCTGGTCCAAAATCCAGAAAAATAATTTCTAAAATAGTTGATAAGCAATTTGATGTTTCTAACAAAAATTTCCCTTTTATGGCTTGTAAAGAAATAACAATTTGTGGAGGTGTTTTAGCAAGGCTATTTAGAATTTCATTTTCAGGTGAATTAGCATATGAGTTATCTATCCCAACACAATATGCATCATCATTAGTGTCGTATCTTATGGAAATAGGAAAAGATGAAAATATAATTCCTTACGGTACAGAAGCACTTGGAGTTATGAGAATTGAAAAAGGACATGCTGCTGGAGCAGAATTAAATGGCACAATCTCTGCTCAAAATTTAAATATGGGCAAAATGGTATCCAATAAAAAGGATAGCATTGGCATGGTTCTATCAAAAAGAGAAGGCTTGAATACTTTAGATGGTTTGCGGCTAGTGGGCTTAAAACCCATAAAAGCTAACCATCAACTAGTATCTGGTTCTCATTTATTCAATTCAAGTGATACAATCACTCCTATAAATGATTTAGGTTACATTACTTCATCTTGTTATTCACCTACTTTAAAAAGTAGCATTGCACTTGGTTTTTTAAAAAATGGAAATAGTCGACACGGAGATTACTTAAAAGCAAGTAATCCTATTTTAAAAACAGAAGTTATAGCAGAAGTATGTAATCCTATTTTTGTTGATCCCAATGGAGATAGATTACGTGAATAACAAACAACTGCTTGAACCAATAAATTTTAAATCTGAAAGTATATTCTCTAAAAATGATTTACAGATTACTATAGATAACTCTAAAAATATTGTTTCCTTAAACCAAAATAGAGAAGAGCCAAAAAAATTTAAAACTTTATTCAAAAATTATTTTTTATTTGAACCACCAAAAATCTCTGAGTTACGTTTTAATAAAAAATATATGTCCTTCTGGGTTAGAACAAATAGTTTTTTTATAGTAGGAGATGTCAATCCAAAAGATTTAAACTCTGTTTTTAGTTCCACAGCATCTATTACAGATCAAACTGGTGGATGGATATCAATTCAAATAAAGGGTAAAACAAGTAAATCAATTTTTGAGAAATTAATAAGTGTTAATTTAGAAGAATTTATTCAAGCAAAAGCAATCAGAGCTTCGATAAATAAAATTAATTGTTTTATTTTATGTGAAAGTCAATTTAACAAATACACTATAATTTGTCCAATTTCATACTATGAAAACATGAAATCAAGATTAGTAAGTTTAGCTGAGTTAATTAACTAAATTCATGACATCATTAAATCAGGTAACCACGTAATGATTTGGGGAAACATTATCAAAACGAGAATTGTCAAAATATCTGCTATAAAAAATAAAGTCACGCCTTTGAATACGTCTGTAACAGGAATGTCTTTTCTAACTCCTGCCACTACAAAGCAATTAAGTCCAATAGGTGGTGTTATAAGACATACCTCAGCCATTTTCACTACAATAATGCCAAACCATACACTTACTTGATTAAATGTCATTCCAAAAGGGCTTTGATCAGCTGTAACATCTGGTCCACCATTTAGAAGAATTATAGCTGGGTAAACAACAGGCAAAGTAAGTAACAACAGACCTATAGCGTCTATAAACATTCCAAGTATGACATATCCGAGTAAAATTAAAATTAAAACAGTGTAAGGATCAAATGGTAGAGAAATAATCCAGTTTGCAAATGTTTCAGGTAAACCTGAAAAACCAAGAAATCTTACAAATATTAATACACCCCAAATAATAGAAAATATCATTGCTACTAGCTTAGCTGTTTCAATTAAAGCAAAATTGAGAGCCTGAAGTTTTAACCCTCTCATTATAGCTATTATTAAAACAACAAATGCTCCTAATGCTCCAGCTTCAGTTGGTGTTGCCCAACCAGCATAAATAGCACTAATTATAACAGTAATGACTATTGCAATAGGTATTATGCCAGGTAAAGCCTTCATTTTTTCATTAAAACTATATCTTCTGCCTGGAGGACCCAAATCAGGATTCATTTTTGCCCAAATTATTATTATTCCTCCATAAACAATGGCGGAGAAAATTCCGGGTAAAAAACCAGCTAAAAGAAGTGCGCCAACTGATTCTTCTACAATAATTGCATAAATGATTAATATTGCAGACGGAGGAATTAGTGATGCTAGAGTACCACCTGCGGCAACAACTCCAGCTGCTAATTTTTTATCATAACCTTCTTTCAACATCTCCGGAATTGCAACTCTAGAAAAAACAGCAGCTGTAGCAGTAGAAGCTCCGGATACAGCAGCAAAACCAGCTGTGGCAAATACTGTAGCCACTGCTAGACCTCCCGGTACAAAGCCAATCCATGCTTTTGCAGCTTCATAAAGCTGCCTTGTCATTCCAGCTTGATAAGCTAAAAAACCTATTAAAATGAATATTGGTAACAAACCCAAAACAAAAGTTACAGATTTAGAGTATGGAATTGCACCAATATTACCTAATGCTGGTCCTACACCTATTAATTCTACGAGGCCTATTATTCCTGCAATACTTGCAGCAAAAACGACTCTTACCCCTGAAACCACCATAATCAATAAAATAATAGTGCATATTATGCCAACCGTAGTTGGATCATCGTATCCTATGCCAAATATTCCTGATGGTTGCCCGGATAAAAGTTTTTCAAACATACCTAATCCTTAATTGCTCTAATTTCTTCATTAGCAAGTTCTTCTGGGGTTTTCATAATGGGAATAGCTATTGGCTCAACATCAGAATAAATAGTCATTCTCAGAAACCCAAATATTTCCAGAATGAGTCTTAGAGCCCATATAAAAAAAGCGATAGGAACTAATATTTTTGCAGGCCAAGTAGGATAAAGATAATCATATGTTGTGTCGCCAATTATATAAGCATCAATTGCGAATAATAAACTAAAATATATTAAAATCACTACAACTGTAAGTGAAAGTATTGTTGAAACTAGTTCAAGCAACCATTTTGGTTTACCACTTATGTTTCCAACTAGTAATTCCATTCTAATGTGAGTATCAAGTCTTTGTGCATAAGCTACACCTAGAAATGCAAATATGGCAATTGATAACTCAGATAACTCTAAATAACCTGGCCAAGGATACCCAGCAACACGAGATAGTATTTGAAATGAAGTTAAAATCATAACTATGAATAAAGAGATACCAGAAATTTTGATAAGGTTATCTTCAATAACTGATAAATACTTATTTAGTTTGGACAACAAATTCATGATTTTGAAAAAATTAACATGCACTTCTTAAATTAAGAAGTGCATGAAAAAAGTTATTTTTTAGCTGTTTCAAATATTAAATCTAAAAGAGCTTGAGCATCAAATTTATCTTTATTTGCATCCACCCAGGCATCCCATACAGGTTTACCTGCTGTTTTTCTAAACTCAGATAAAGTTTTTTCATCATACTTTATCTCTTTAAGCTTTGATTTAAACATTGGTAAATTTTTGTCATCAGCTTTCTTGTAAGCAGCCTTCATAGACGCTAAGGCATCAGGTTTTAGGTCTTGAAGAAGCTTTTGATATTGTTTTGGTAATTTTCCATATGAAGTTTTATTTATAACATATGGGCAGTCAGATGTACCCGGTGATAAGTTTGCTGTATACCATTCTGCAACTTCATGTATTTTATAAGCAGCGTGGGCATATGTATATGGAAAAGAGACTGCATCAACTGCACCTCTTGAAATTAAAGTATAAACTTCACTTGCAGGAACAGTTTGTCTTATAGCTCCAAGCTTTTCCATTGCTTTACCAACACCACCACCAGCTCTAACTCTCATACCTTTAAAATCTGAGAGGCTTGTTGGTGCTTTACCTTTACCTAGGAATTCATATTGTGGCAGATTAGAAGTCATATACAACATAGCGTTCCATTTAGCTAATTGTCCAGAAACTATAGGGTGATCATAAACTGCTTGTCGGATTTTAGCATCTTTATCAAAGTCTCCCATTGGTAAAAAAGGCATTGTTAAAACCATTAAACCGGCATTTTTTCCTGGATGATAAAAGTTACAAAAAGCTGCCATTTCAAATGAATTAGCTTTTAGACCATCTAAATTCTCTTTGGATTTTGATAACTGACCACCATAAAAAATTTTTAATTGAAATTTTCCATTTGTTTCTTCACTTAGTCTTTTTGAAAGTGTTTCAGCACCTTCAGTAAAAGCTCTTCTTTTTCCCCATAAGCTGAATTTCCAAAAAACACTAGGTCCATCAACACTGGCAAGAACAAGATTAGCTAAAAAATTGGACATTAAAACCATTAAAGAAACGGCAATAATTCTTTTAATAAACTTCATTAATTTTCCCCTGAATAATATTATTTACTATAACTAGGTATAGTTATAATACTGTAATAGTCAATTTTAAAAAATTAACAAATTAAATAATGACTTAAGAAAACCACTTTTTTGAAAATCGTTTAAAAATATTTGAGTAGGTAAACGAATTATGAATGATAAAAAAATGAAAAATAAAAAGCTCACTCTTAGCGAAATTAAAGCTTTAGTTTTTGATATATTAAAGAAACAAGGATGCAACGAAGAAAATGCAAATGCTCTTGCAAGAACTATAGCCAAAGCAGAAGAAGATGGTGCAGTTTCTCATGGATTATTTAGATTGCCGGGCTACGTAGCTTCTTTACAGTCAGGTAAAGTTAATGGTCAGGCTTCACCAAAAATAGAATATGTTTCCCCAGTAATACTAAAATGTGATGCCAATAACGGTTTTGCTTCTACTGCTCATGAATACTCTTTACCTATGTTAGCAAAGGCTGCAAAAAAAAATGGTATATCAGTTTTAAGTATAAAAGGGTGCTATCATTTTGCTGCTTTATGGCCAGAAACAGAATATTTGGCTAAACAAAATTTAGTAGGTTTTGCATGTACTGCTTTTAAGCCATCTGTTGCTCCTGCTGGAGCTAAAGAAGCTTTTTTTGGAACGAATCCTATTTCAATGGCTTGGCCAAGAAGTAATAATGATCCAGTTGTCTTTGATATGGCAACGGCAACAATGGCAAAAGGTGAGGTAATGATTGCAGCAAGGGATGGTCATTACTTGCCTGACGGAGTTGGTCTTGGAGAAAATGGAGAACCCTCAAATGACCCAAAAGAAATTTTAAAAGGAGTTTTACTTCCTTTTGGAGGTTATAAAGGCTCTGCAATTTCTATGATGGTTGAATTATTTGCAGCTGGTCTAACGGGGGATGTTTTTTCGTACGAAGCACAAGAAAATGATAATAATGATGGAGGTCCGCCAAGTGGAGGAGAATTTATAATGGCTTTAAATCCAGAAATTATAGCTGGTTCTAATTGGGAAAAACATTGCGATGATTTTTTTCAAAAATTATTATCAATTGATGGTGTTAGGCTTCCTGGATCACGAAGGCATAAAAATAGATTAGGAGACCAATATCGATCTATTAATGAAGAATTATTGTTGAAAGTTAAATCTTTTCTGTAACTTTCAATTATCTTAACCTTCATTCCTTTTAATTAAATTAAGATATTCTATTACATCATTAAACTTTTCGTCAGGTAAATCTTTGTAACTTGATCCAAAATTATTTTTTACTTTCAATGCCACATGAGCATATGGATTTCTTCCACTTGGATGATGAGGGTGATCAGGTAATTTATTAATCAAACAATCTCCAGTTAACTGAATTATTTTCCACAAATATTTCTTATTTTGATCATTCATTTCAAAAAACATTCAAAAGAAATAAAGTAATTCCAGGAAATGAGAATAAAAGAATAACCCTAAAAATATCACTTACTAGAAATGGTAAAACGCCCTTAAAGGTCTCTGAAATACTAACGTCGCCAGCCATTTTATTTATTATAAAAACATTTAATCCAACAGGTGGTGTTATCAAACCAACTTCAACAACTATAAGGGTTAATATTCCAAACCATATTGCTGTTTCTTCAGGTGTCATTCCAAATTCAAGTGTCATGATTAACGGGAAAAACACAGGAATAGTTAAAAGTATCATGGCTAAACTATCCATTAAACAGCCTAAAAATAGATATAGGACAAGAATACAGGCTACAATTAAAAAAGGAGAAAGATTATTTTCTAATGCTATTTCTCCAAGTTGGTTTGGTAGTTGAGTTAAAGCTATGAAAGAATTAAAAAACTCAGCACCTAATAACACTAAAAATATCATAGCTGATGTAATTGCTGTACTTTCAATTACTTCTACCAAGTCTTTAAGCTTAAAGTTTTTATTTAAAATGGCAATTAAACCTGCTCCACCTGCTCCTATTGCTCCTCCTTCTGTTGGGGTAAACCAGCCTAAATATATTCCTCCAATCATAGTCAAAAAAATTAAAATGATTTGCCAGATATTTTTAAATAATAAAAATCTTTCTTTCCAACCAACTCTATCTTTTGTAGGCCCGGAGTTTTTCACAAACCTTACGTATAATGCAATTGCTAAAATATATCCTAACGCAGCTAAAATACCCGGAATAAAAGCTGCTAGAAACATTTTAGCAATGTTTTGTTCAGTCAAAATAGAATATATTATTAAAATCACTGATGGAGGTATCAATATACCTAAAGTTCCACCAGCGGCTAATGTACCTGTGCTAAGAGCTCCAGAATATCCTAGTCTTCTTAGTTCAGGAAGAGCTACTTTACCCATTGTTGCAGCAGTAGCTAAAGAAGATCCACAAATTGCACCAAAACCTGCACATGCACCTATTGCAGCCATTGCAACACCGCCTTTTCGATGACCTAAGCAAGCGCCTGTAAATTTAAATAGTGCTTCGCTCATACCAGCTTTTCCAGCAAAGTTTCCCATTAGTAAAAAAAGAGGTATGACAGATAAAGAGTAATTTGAAAATAAATGCCATGCACTTGTTTTAACTTGAGACAAAATTGGGAGCCAACCAGCAATTAAGATGGTTCCAGTACAACCAACTATTAACATAGATAGGCCAATAGGTATGCGTAGAGCTAGCATAGAAAATAATACTGGGAAAGCTAGTATACCAAGTGTAAATTTATCCATTAAAACTAATTTCCTAATATGTCATAGACTTTTAAAATAAAAGTATAAAAGCAACAAATAGTTAGAAGAAAGAAAGATGCGATAACAGGTAAAAATGGTACCCATATAGGAAATGCTAAAAGCATAGTTTCTTCTTGGTAAACATACATATCTTTTGCTCCTAAAATCATCCTTGAGCTAAAGAAAAGGGCTACAAATCCGAATAATAGAGAGCTAAAAGCATCTAAGAAATAGATTTTATTTTTAGGTAATTTAGCTGTTATAAAGTCTACAATGACATTTCCGTTTTTAAGATGACATAAAGGTAGAAATGAACCAATAGCAACTGCACACGCAATTTCAACTAATTCAAAGTCACCCAAAATGGGTGATGAAAATACAACTCGGCCAAAAATAGAGAATATACTGATCAAGGCAGCAATTAAAAGAATAAAACCTCCAAATATAGCAAAGTATCTAGAGGTTTTATTTAAAATACGACCAAAATTATTATCTGGCTTTATTTTTAAAGTTATTAATTTTTTTATAAAACTCATTAAAAAGTTTTATAATGTTTTTTCATATTTTGAAATTAAAGATTTAGCTGTATCATAAAGTTTTTGTCCGTCTAGACCTTTACTATTAGCATTTTTAATCCAATCTTGAATTACTTCATCGGCAGCTTTCTTTATTTCTGCCAAAGGTGCTCCCTGTAGAGTATGAAATTCACCTCCAGCTTTAACGGCTAAAGCACGCGCTGGACCTTCAAATCCATCCCATAAAACACCAGCTTGTTTTGCTAACGACATTCCAGAATTATTATCTATTACTTTTTTGTGTGCTGGAGATAATGAATCATATTTTGCTTTGTTCATAACAAACAGAAAAGGAGTAGTATAAAGTCCTCTCTTCCCAGCAACATTTGTATGGGATTTAGTTAGTTCCTGAAGCTTAAAAGATGGCATGATTTCCCAAGGAACAACCATTCCGGTAATAACGCCTTTTGATAAGGATGGCGCAACTTTAGGAATAGGCATACCAACTGGTGTTGCACCTAATTTTTTTAATAAACTAGTTGCTGAACGTGTTGGTCCTCTTAACTTAAGGCCTTTAAAATCACTAACTGATTTAATTAATGTTTTTTTTGTATGTATCATACCTGGAGCATGAACATGCACTGCAAGAATTTTATAATCTTTAAGATCTTCTGCTCCTGCAGTTTCTACAAACTCTTGCACTGCTTGCGCTGTTATTTTTGCACTCGTTGGCATAAATGGTAATTCAAAAACTGATAATCTTGGAAATCTTCCAGGAGTGTATCCAGCTACTGTCCAAACTATATCAACAACTCCTTCACGAGCTTGATCAACTAATTGTGGTGGTTTTCCTCCAAGTTGCATTGAAGGATACATCTCAGTAATTATTTCTCCATTACTTTCTGCTTTGACTTTATCGGCCCAAGGTTTAACAAATTTAGCATTTGAGTTTGCTGGCATTGGAACCATTGTATGAAATTTCAAAGTAACTTTATCAGCTAATGCTGGTAATGATAAACCAGCACTGATTATTGTAGTAGCTAAAAAGCCAATAACTTTATTCATTAATATTCCTCCATTTAAATAATTATAAAATAAGATAAATTTATTTATTACTAAATCATTAACTACATATTATAATAAATCAAATTTTATTTTGTAAATAATTTCATATTTTCTTGTATTTTGATAATTTTAGTAATTATTTGTTGTTAAATTATCATAATAATGCATAATCAAGTATAATTTATGTAGGAGTTTATACATGTCCATAAACGCATTAAGTTATATAGGTGTTAACTCGGATAAGTTAGAAGACTGGCAAAATTTTGCTACTAAATATCTAGGAATGCAATCCATTAATCATGGTACTAAGTCTTTATGTTTTAGAATGGATGATCAAAAACAAAGATTTGCTATATCAGGAGAGCCTGGTGATAAACTTGCATTTCTTGGTTGGGAAGTTGAGAAAAAATCTGACCTACAAATGTACGCAAAACGATTAGACGTTATTGGTGTTCCTGTTCAATTGGGAAACAAAAATCTTACGGATATGAGGTTTGTAGAAGAATTATTATACTTTGATGATCCAGCGGGTAATCGAATAGAACTTGTTTATAAACCGCATCTTGATAAAGACTCTTTCGTTTCAGGCAGGCCAATCTCAGGTTTTAAAACAGATATATGTGGACTTGGGCATGCTGTATTACATGTATCTAATGTTAATGATTTAATTCCTTTTTACAGAGATACTCTTGATTTTAAAATAAGTGATTACAGTCACGACCCTATTTCGTTATGCTTTTTTCATGTAAATGGAAGGCATCACAGTTTTGCTTTGATAGGTACTGGTCAACAAGGATTTCATCATTTTATGGTTGAATATCAAAATTTAGATGATGTTGGTCAAGGATATGACTTGCTTCAATATAAAGAAGGCTCAATTGCCTATACTTTAGGAAGACATACCAACGATTATATGACTTCATTTTATGCTCACACACCATCAGGATTTTTTATTGAAAATGGTTGGGGAGGCAGAATAATTGATCCAAACACATGGATACCTCACGAAACAAATATGGGACCAAGTTTTTGGGGGCACGAAAGATTGTACTTACCTGATAATGAAAGATTAAAATTTAGAGAAAAACGTATGGAAACTGCTCGGGAAGGTAAGCAATCGCCAATGATTATTGATTGTCCTTGGCTTTATCAAAATATTAAGAACAAATAAGGATAAAATATAGTGCAAATGGATTTTGATGTTGTGATAGTTGGACTAGGACCTACCGGAGGAACATTAGCTAATTTATTAGCTATAAATAATTTATCTATTCTTATTTTAGAAAAAGAAGCAAGCCTATATAATTTGCCACGAGCAGTCCACTTTGATGATGAAGTCATGAGAGTATTTCAAACTATAGGAATTTCTGACAGTTTATCAAAAAAATTAATTATCAACAAAGGTACAAAATTTTTAGATGAAAATGGTAAACTCCTTTTAGACTGGCCAAGGCCAAAAATAATTACTGAAAACGGGTGGTATCCGAGTTATCGTTTTCATCAACCCGACCTAGAACGCAGTCTTCGTTATAAATTAAAAAAGTTTGATAAGGTTGTTTCTCTACAAAACTGTGAAGTTTTTAAAACCGTGAATAAAAAAAATTTTACTGAAGTTCATTATAAAAATACAAAAATTAATAAGATAAATTCAGTTAAGTCAAAATACATTATTGGTTGTGATGGTGCGAATTCATTCATTAGAAATGAAATGAAAACAGAATTAGAAAACTTGGGTTTTGAGCAGCGTTGGGCTGTCATTGACTTAATATTAAAAACAAAAAATGTAAATTTGCCTGATCGAACCATTCAATATTGTAACGCAAAAAGGCCTGCAACTTATTGCAGAAATGTTGGTAGGAGAAGAAGATGGGAAATAGCTTTAAAAGATAATGAGAGTTCTAAAACATTTTTTGATGAAAAAAGGCTTTGGAAATTCTTAAGTAAATGGGTATCTCCTGATGAAGTAGAAATTGAAAGAAAAACTGTATATACATTTCAATCGGCTATTGCAAAAAGTTGGAGAGAAGGCCGCATGTTTTTAGTAGGCGATGCTGCTCATTTAACACCACCCTTCATGGGACAAGGTATGTGTGCTGGAATAAGGGACGCATCTAATCTAGCTTGGAAAATAAGCATATGTTGTAAAAAGGGTCATAGTGAAAATCTTTTAAATAGCTATCAATCAGAGAGATCCTCAAATGTCAGAGATTATATAAACACTGCAATGAAAATGGGAGAATTACTTAATTCGATAGGGGGATCAGAAGTATCAGATACAGTTTTTGTTCAACCAGACGGCACTATTAAAATGAATACAATTAAACCCCAACTTGGAAAAGGTTTAGGTGAATGTGAAGACATAAATAGGGGAAAAATATTCCCATCCTTCAAATCTGATTTTGGTAGAGATATTGATAATATATTCGCATGTGACCCAATATTAATTACCAATAAAAAAATAAATAAAAAGGAACTTAGAATTAAATCTTATGATTGTTCTGATATACCTGGAATGGAGGTCATATTAAAAAAATTTAAAACAAACACTTTAATTATTCGTCCTGACAGATTTATTCTGGCTAGCACTCAAAAAAATGATTTATTAAAATTTACCAATACCTGTCTTAACCAAATTTATAGCTTATAAGGTTCTAGATGTCAGGTTTTACAAGATATAATAAAATCTTAAATCTTTTTTCAGAACAGAGAAGTTCTTGGACAGTTTTAGAAATTTCGGACGAATTGAAAACCCCTTCAAGCACTATTTATAGAATTGTTCGTGAATTAGTTCTGGCAGAATTTCTTGAAAGTGCGGCAGGGGCCTATTTTAGGCTAGGTCCTGCCTTTATCAAATTTAATAGAATTATTAATTTGTCAGATCCCCTAGTTAGAGCAGGACAACCATTTTTAAAAAAACTAGCAAATGAAAATCCTATTGAAAGTGTAAACGTTTTAGCTAGGCTTTATGGAAACAAAGTAATGTGTGTGGCAGATTATAAAACTCCATTTTTTAAAAATAATACTAGTTATCAAAAAGGAAAATTAATGCCTTTAATTTATGGTGCAACGTCAAGAGCAATAATTATGAAGATTGTAGGAAAAAGTCTAGAAGATCTTCTAAAGCAAGAAACATTTTATGATGATAATGACAAAGATACTTTTTTTAAAAATTTAAAAAATGATAATAAAAAAGGATATTGTAAAACTGAAGGTCAAGTTGATAAAGGTCTTATAGGTTTTGCAGTACCTATCAACAACAAAAAATTAGGTATAGAGGCATCATTGAGTTCGATATTTAATTCAATTGATTTTCTTCCTGAACATGAACCTATAATTTATGCTAATTTAACAAGCTATTCTCTATTGATAGAAAGGTACATAAATCAAATTTTTGATGATATTCAAAATTATCATCAGATATCTAGTTAAATAAGGAGAGTAAATGTCATTAACGGCAGTACAAGCGGACTTATCTTTGCATCATCTTGAAATACAGAGTAGTAATCCAGAAAGTTTGGCCAATTTTTATTCCAAAATTATGGATATGAAAATAAATAAACTTTCACCAGAGAAGTTTTTATGTGACGGGCCAGCTCGCAAAATAATAATAACTTTAGGTGAAAATAAAACGCTAAGTAACGCAGGAATGGTTTGCAGAAGTGAAAATAACTTAAATAGATTTAAAGAGTTCTTAGATCAAAAAGAACTCAAACTAAAGGAGCATAACTCAGAATTTTACAAAGCAGGATCTTTTTCAGTTCAAGACCCTGATAACAATGTAATATGTTTTGGAGTTTTAAAAGACAGTAGTCCTTCTCATTTAAAGGGAATTCATGCTCCATTGCAACATTTAACATTTGCTTCAGAAGATGTTGTTTCATTTCAAAATTTTTATCAAAACAAACTTGGTTTTCAAGTTACAGATAGAGTTATAAAAAATAATGGAGAGCTTGCAACTTGCTTCACTACTTCTAACCATGAGCACCACACTATAGCTTGTTTTAAATCATCTAAATCTGGAATAGATCATCACTCCTATGAGGCGGGTGATTGGAACTTTGTAAAAAATTGGTGTGATCATTTTGCATCACATAATATTCAATTGATGTGGGGGCCTGGTAGACATGGGCCAGGAAATAATTTATTTGTATTTATTGAAGACACTGATGGAAATTGGATTGAAATTTCTGCAGAATTAGAAACGGTTCATGGTCGACCGGTAAGAAACTGGCCTCAAGAAGAAAGAACCCTGAATTTGTGGGGTAATGCAATAATGAGATCTTAAAAAAGGATATAAAATGAAATTATTAAGCTTTATTAGGTTGGGTAAAACTGGATTTGGTGCAGTAGTTGACAATGGAATAATAGATTTAACAGGAAAGATTGATCCAGATGTTAATACTATAAAAGAATTAATATCTCTCAATATGGAAGATCAGGCTGAGGAGTATATTGAGGGAAAAACAAAAGATTTATCTTTTTCAGACATCAGTTTCTTACCCGTTATTCCTGATCCAGAAAAAATAATGTGTATAGGTCTAAACTACTTGGAACATAAAAAAGAGACAGGCAGACCCGATGTAGACAATCCGACAATATTTACAAGATTCGCTGACTCTCAAGTAGCTCATTTACAACCAATGATTAAACCAGATAATTCTGATCGTTTTGATTATGAAGCTGAAATGGCAATCATAATTGGTAAAGGTGGTAGGTTTATCTCTGAAGACGAAGCACTAAATCATATAGCTGGTTATGCTTGTTATAATGACGGTAGCATCCGAAATTATCAAAGACACACTTCTCAATTTACCCCAGGTAAAACTTTTCCAGGCACTGGTGGTTTTGGTCCATATATGGTTACCCCTAGTGAAGTAGGTGACTATACAAAATTACCAATTGAATTAAGACTGAATGGAAACGTTATGCAAAAAGCTACATTAGCAGATCTTATTTTTCCAATTCCGAGGTTAATAAGTTACATATCAGAATTTACTCCATTGTCTACAGGTGATGTGATTGTGACAGGGACTCCAGGTGGTGTTGGAGACAAAAGAAATCCCCCAGTTTATATGGTGCCTGGAGATGTTGTAGAAGTAGACATTGGATTATTGGGTGTATTAAAAAATCCTATAGTTGCGGCTCCAAAATTATAAGTTTTATTCTTAGGTCTAGAATGATGATAAATAAATCTTTGATTACAAATTTAGTATCTATTTTTATAATATTTATTGGTTATTTTTATAAAGATGAACATTCATTCATTTTTATGACAGGAGTTTTTGCCCTATCTGGTAGCGTTACCAATTGGATTGCCGTACATATGTTGTTCGAAAAAATCCCATTTTTATATGGTTCTGGCGTTATTCAAGATAGATTTGAAGATATTAAGATGGGCATAAAGAACTTAATATTAAAAGAGCTATTTTCAGTTACTCAAATAAATAAATTTTTATTAGATAATAAAGAAGTAGCGTCAGAAAAGATTATAGAAAAGATTGATTTCGATAAAGTTTTTCTGGGTCTTGTTGAAGCTATAGAAGGTTCACAGTTAGGTGGAATGCTTTCAATGGTAGGAGGAAGAAAAGCACTTGAACCACTTAAAGAACCATTTAATAAAAAATTAAAAATAATTATCGAAGATTTTATAAACAGAAATAATTCTGATGATGACGGAAAAACTACATCAGAGGCATTGTTAGTTAAAATTGAAAATATATTAGATGCAAGATTAGCTGATTTATCTCCTGAAGATATTAAAATTATTATTCAAAAAATGATAAAAGAGCACTTAGGTTGGCTCGTAGTTTGGGGAGGTTTTTTTGGTGGGTTATTAGGACTATTATTAAGTCCCATTGGCCTGAACGTACTTTAAGAAGCTAAGAAGAGTACGCAATATACTCTTCTTTGTAGTTCCTAAGATATTATGCAACCACCATCTACATCTATTGTAGTACCAGTTATAAACTCGTTCTCGATTGCAAAAATTATTCCTTTGGCAACTTCGTCTGGAGTGCCGGCCCTTGGAATTAGGTTATCACTAGTGGCTTTTTTATAATACTCCTCTCTAGCAGTGCCTTCAAGAGGGCTCATTGGAGTATCGATGATACCAGGAGAAACAATGTTGATCCTTTTAGGTAGAATTTCAGGTGCAATACCTCTCGCAAAAGCTTCTACTGCACCACCAACAGAAGAAATTGCAATTTGTCCTGGACGACATTTTCTTGCAGGAGTCCCGCTTACTAAAACTATATTTCCATTATCTTTTAAAAATTTGGTACCTAATCTTACTACGTTAGTGTATCCCCAAAGTTTATCAAATGATGCTTTATAGCCATCTAAATCCATAGAAAGAAAAGGACCAACAGCTCTTTTTCCACCAGTAGCAGCATTAACTAAAATATCAAATTCACCTTCATCCTGAAAAAATTTTTCAACAGCGTCTCTATCAAGAACGTTTATTTTCTTTGTTGTAACGTTTTTTGGAAGTTGAGTTAATTTCTCGGGATTACGACTTATTGCAATAACATGAGCTCCTTTTTCAGATAACATTTGAGTTGCAGATAGACCAATTCCAGAAGTTCCGCCAAATACGATAGCTTTTTTGCCATTAATATTCATGTTTATTTTACCTTTTAAAATTTAATAAGAATTTATTAATTACTTATAACATTTTGGATATATATTTGTTAAAAAAGTTTTAGGTATTTTATAGGTGTTAAATATGACTGTTGAGCTATTTAGAAATAATTCTTATTTGAAAGAACATAAAACGATTATATCTGAAGTTGTACCAGAAGGATTAGTTCTAAATGAAACTATTTTTTATCCAGAAGGAGGGGGGCAACCAGGAGATGAAGGTTCAATTACATTTAAAAATAACCGAATAAAAATAGTCGGAACTAAATATATAAATAATAGGCTAGTTCATTTAACTGAAACCACTAATGACTGTAAACAAAATGAGGAAGTTACCATAATTTTAGATTGGTCAAAAAGATATAGTTACATGCAAGTGCATACCTGTCTTCATCTCTTGTGTTCAATAATACCTTACCCTGTTACAGGTGGTTCTATAGGAGATGGTAGAGGAAGACTTGATTTTGATCTTGAAACAAAGCCAGACAAAGAAGATGTTTTGTATAAATTAAATGAATTAATTCATAAAGATTATTCAGTTCAAATATCAAGTATAACAGATCAAGAATTAGACGAAAATCCAGATTTAGTAAGGACAATGTCCGTTAAACCCCCTAGAGGATCAGGTAAGATAAGAATGATAAGGATAGGGGATGATGTTGATTTTCAACCTTGTGGAGGAACACATGTAAATAAAACTTTAGAAATTAAGTTAGTCAAATCAGTTAAAATTGAAAACAAGGGTAAAATGAATAAAAGAATAATTTTAAATTTTTAAACAACAGTTATTTCTTACAAACTATCTCAAATGGCAATGTTCTATTTTCTTTAATAGATTGCATTGAGTTAGTAGATCTTTCATTCATACTTTCTCCACCAATTACATGAATACCTAAAATAGGTTTTTTATTTGCAGATTTTAACCCAATAAGCTTTTCATAACCTGAAATATATTTGTCAGCTGTCTCAATTATTTTTATATCAGAAAAACCTATATCTTTTAGTATAGATATAGTTGTTTCAGGGGGTAATAAAAAGCTCATTTCTGAAGAATCAGCCCATGGCAGAGGAAAAATTGGATTACCCTCAGGGCCTAAGCCGTGTTCAGTAAAAGCAAAAAAACTATCTTTTTTTAAAACTCTAAAAGCTTCAGAAAAGAATTTTTTTCTGTCTGATATATTCATTGTTACGTGTTGTGAATACGCACCATCAAAAGTTTCATTCTTAAAATCTAATATTTCTCCATTTCCAACTAAAAGCTGAATATTATCGGACATAGATGTAAGTTTATTGAATTCATTACCTATTTCAATGAAGCTTGGTGTTATGTCTATTCCAGTGATGAAGCATTTAAATTCTTTAGCGTAATATCTTGCTGGTCCACCAAGACCACAACCAATATCTATAATTTTTTGATTTTTTGATATTGGCATTCTTTTACCAAGGTCAACAGTGGCAGCAATCCCCCTTGCGTGATATTGATCAATAGGAAATAAATCTTCAATATTTAATTCTTTATTGATTAAACCTGCTTCCGACATTGCGTGGTGTACTCGTGAAAAAATATCACCTCTCGTCCAAAAATTTTCAATACTTTTTGAGTTTATCATTTATATAAATTTTAGTTGTTAAGAATAAAATCTGCACATCTTTCACCTATCATCATGCAAGCAGCATTTGTGTTCCCTGAAATCAGAGTAGGCATTATAGATGCATCTGCTATCCGGAGACCTTGTATTCCATGGACTTTTAGATTTTTATCAACAACTGCATTTTCATCAAAACCCATTTTACAGGTTCCAACTGGATGATAGACTGTTTCGGCTTTGTCTCTAATGAAATTCAAAATATCTTCATCGCTTGAATAATCCAACCCGGGCTGAATTTCTAAATCACAAAATTCTTTCATTGGAGCCGATTGCATTAATTTTCTTATTAACTTTACTCCATCAACGAGTGTGTCCTTATCTAGTTGATTAGACATGAAGTTAAACTTTATACTCGGGAATTCGTTTGGATCGTTAGACTTAATGTGGATACTCCCTTTACTTTCGGGTCTGTTTTGATTGACCGTGCAAGTTATGCCTGGTTCCTTTCCTAATGATCTTTTACCATCTTTTAAAACTACTCTATATGGTATAAAGTGTACCTGAATATCGGGTGAAGCTAGCTCTTTTCTCGTTTTAAAAAATCCAACAACTGGTGCAGACGGAAGTGCTAAAAAACCGTCTCTTTTGAACATATATTTAAAAACTTGCTTTATTAGATTAATACCACCAGCTTTGTCGTTATAGGAAATTCCTTCCTTCTTAACCCTATAAATTATCCGTGGAGCAATATGATCACGTAGATTTTCTCCAACCCCAACTAAATGATGAATTGGCTCAATTCCATTTTTTTTAAGTATCGAGCTATTTCCAATACCAGACAATTCCAAAATCTGAGGAGAATTAATTGCTCCACCTGATAGAATAACTTCTTTTGACGTCATAAATGTTGATAATTTATTTTTATTTTTTACCTCAACCCCAATACATTTTTTTTTCTCAAAGAGTAATTTTGTTACCAACGAGTTGGTTATAATTGTAAGATTTTTTCTTGACTTTATTGGTCTTAGATAAGCAACTTCTGCACTCATCCTTTCACCTTTGTAAATTGTAGTCTGAGTATAGCCTAAACCTTCTTGATCTTCGCCATTATAGTCTTTATTAAAAGGAATATTATTGACTTCTCCAGATTTAAAGATTGCGTCATAAATGGGATTTCTGTCACTTACTTCAGAAACTTTAAGTGGACCTTCTTCACCTCGTAATTCAGAGGTGTTACCTTGATAATTTTCCATTTTCTTAAAGAAAGGAAGTACATCATCGTATGACCAACCTGTATTTCCCATTTGAGCCCATGTATCATAATCTAATTTGTTTCCTCTTACAAAAACTAAACCATTAATAGAACTGGAGCCGCCGAGTAATTTTCCTCTAGGTATTGGGATTTCTCTGTTTCCAGTATTTTCTTCAGGTTCGGATCTATACCTCCAATTTGCGAGTGGATTGTCAATTAAGAGAGCAAAACTAGCTGGAAGCCTTGAGATTGGATGAGAAGATCTTCCCGCTTCAATAAGTAAAACTTTATTAGTATCATTTTCTGACAATCTGTTTGCAACTGCACAGCCAGCAGAGCCTCCACCCACTACAATATAATCAAATTTGTTAGTCATTAACTTTCCTTCCAAACTGTAATTTTAGTCATATATATTTTGATATCAATGCCAAAATTATAATAATTGCAAATTCTTTTAAAAAATTCACTTGATTGAAATATTTTAAAAAGAATGATAATTAACCAAAACTTGTTAGGAGTATTATTTTGTTAGAATGGATCTTAGATGTATCTCAAATAATAATTGCAGATATTGTTTTGTCTGGCGATAATGCTTTAATAATTGGAATGGCTGCATCAGCAGTTCCAGAAGAAAGTCGAAAAAAAGTAATTTTTATTGGGCTGATGGCGGCAGCCATTTTAAGAGTTTTATTTGCTCTTGTTGCATCTTACCTCATAAGTATACCTGGACTGCTTCTATTAGGCGGATTGTTGCTCTTTTGGGTGTGTTGGAAATTTTATGGAGATATAAAAGAATTTTCCTCGAATAATGAGGAAAAAGAAAAACTTCAAAAAGATGTTTCAGGCAAAGGAATAAAAGCTGCACTCATAACTATCATAATAGCTGACGTATCTATGTCACTCGATAATGTCATTGCAATAACTGCAATAGCAAGAGATAACAAAACATTATTAATTTTTGGCATAGCATTTGCCATATTAATTATGGCGCTCTTTGCAACGGCTATAGTTAAATTATTAACCAAATTTAAATGGTTATCATATTTAGGTTTAATATTTCTTGTTTACCTATCGTCAAAGATGACCTTTGATGGTTGGTTGCAACTTTATCCTTTTTTACAAAGTTAAGCTACGACCCCAACCATTTTGGAAACCAAAGAGCTATGTCTGGTATAAACATGACCAGAAGCATTCCAGTTATTTGAAGAGCAATAAATGGTAACACTGATAGAAAAATCTCTTGCAGAGTTATATCAGCTGGTGCAACAGATTTTAGCCAAAAACATGCTGGGCCAAAAGGAGGCGATAAGAAATATATTTGAATGTTCATTACGAACAACACACCAAACCAAACTGCAGCCCATTCTGGCTCTAATCCTAATTCAGGAGCCATACCAACGACAACTGGAGCAAAAACTGGAACTGTAATAAATGCTATGGCTATCCATTCCATAAATGTACCAAGTATGACCAGAATACCCATCATAACAAAAACTATTCCAATTGCAGGAAGTCCTAATCCAGAAAACAATGACCTCATAAAATCTGCGCCACCGATTAAGTTATAAATACCAACAAAAGCAACAGCTCCCAAAATCAACCAAATAATTGTACCTACCGTCGACATTGTACCCGCTAGTGCTACTTGTAAAAGGTTCCAGCTATAAGCGTTTCTAAACCAGGCAACAAAAATAGCGCCCAAAACACCTACGGCTGCAGCTTCAGTAACTGACGCTATACCTCCATATATTGACCCCATAACACAAAAAATTAAGAATATACTTAGAAAAACGGCATATAATTTATCCTTTGACATTTTCATGTCTTTTTGACGAGCTTTGGCAACTTCCTCAGCTGTAGGTGCCATAGCTGGATTTAAATTACATCTTGCTAGTACATATATTGCATAAAGACCTGCAAGCATTAAACCTGGAACTGCACCAGCCATAAACAAGTCTCCTATCGCAACTTGAGCAGATAAACCATAAATAATCATAATAATACTTGGCGGAATCAGTGTTGCTAATGCTCCTGACGCGCATATTAGTCCTATAGACATTTTTCGATCATATCCAAGTCTTAAAAGTTGAGGTAAAGCTACAAGTCCAAGCATGACTATTTCACCGCCCATGACACCTGACATTGCAGCTAACACAACAGCAACAGCTATTGTTTGTATTGCAACTCCTCCACGGAGTTTTCCTGCAAAAATTGACATTGCATCAAATAAATCTTCAGCTACTCCAGCTCTTTCTAAAATAGATGCCATTAACACAAAAAGTGGAACTGCAATTAAAGGATACTTTTCAAGTAAACCAAAAGCGTTTGTAGAAACTAAGTATAATCCTCCATATCCAAAATAACAAAGAGCACTTAGGACCGAAACAAATAAAGTTACAACTCCCAACGGCATGCCTGTCATCATCAAAATAAGCATAAGTGCAACAATTAGTAAACTTGCAGTTCCTATGTTCATGTCCTGCATATTTAGATAATCTTGGGGATTAATGTGAGTTCCAACAGCAGAATATATAGAATTGATAGAACCAAAAAAACTTGTTTCTCCCATCAAGTGAACAGCTATAACACATATAATTC
>Ga0209036_1000278_pt1 | contig 21636 bp, 23 predicted proteins | sample MarorgKNORR_S2LV_3_FD_188222 | JGI IMG/M metagenome (GOLD analysis project Ga0209036, IMG submission 188222) | Marine microbial communities from the Southern Atlantic Ocean, analyzing organic carbon cycling - DCM_A/KNORR_S2/LV (SPAdes) (version 2) | ecosystem: Environmental > Aquatic > Marine >... | reverse complement strand
TTAAATTATCCTCCGGACTGGGTGAGCTCTCAATAATATCTTTTTGGTTATCTAATTCTAATAAATTAAAACGATTTTTATTTTTTCTTATTTTATCTATGTGAATATTTTTTGAAATAGTTATTAACCATGTTTTAAATGAATATTTATTATCGTAAGAATCTATTTTTTCAAACGCTTTTGCAAAACTCTCAATAGCTATGTCTTCAGCATTAATTTCATTTTGTGTTCTTTTTAACTGAAAATTATAGACATCGTCCCAGAAAGTTTCTAATAAATAACTATATGCGTTTTGGTCATTTTTTTTTGCTAGACTAATTTGATCCTGAATATTTTTAATTTCAGCCAATTTTCAATTCAAATTTAGTTTTGATTCTTTACACTCCTTTTCGTCAGGTAACTTTCCACATATCCCACATGGTTCAGAGTTTTTACTTAAAAAAGGACTGGCACTAGCACATGTTCCAGAAAACTTACCATTTTTTTTTAAAATAACTTTAATAGAAATGGCAATGATTGATAGTGATAATAAAATAAGAGTGACTACAAATAACAATTTACTGGTATATAATGTTAACTTCTTCTTTTAGCAATATATTAAAATTTCTTAAAACAGTGTTCTTGATTTCTTTAGAAAAGTTGTAAATTTCTTGCCCACTTGCTCTTCCATTATTTATAATTATTAAAGCATGTTTTTTATATGTCCCAGTATTTCCTTTTTTAATGCCTTTTAATCCAGATTTTTCTATCAACCATGCAGCAGGGACCTTAATTTTATTTTCTGAAATCAAATAACTTGGTACAGTCTTATATAATTTTTTTAATTGTTCAAATTGATCAAAGCCTATAATTGGGTTTTGAAAAAAACTTCCACAGTTACCAATTTTAGAGGGGTCTGGAAGTTTATTTCTTCTAATTTCTATTACATATTTCGATATATCTTGTATTGTAGGATTTTTTACTCCATTTTCAACTAAGATTTTTTTAAGTGGCTCATATGTGTAATTAATTTTGTGATTTTTCTTAGTTAATTTAAAATTAACATAGCAAATGACGTATTTCCCTTTAAATCTTTCTTTAAATATTGAACTTCTATAGGAAAACTTACAATCAGAGTTACTAAATTCATTTTCACTTAAATCTGATAATGAAATTGTCTCACAATATTCAAGTGAATTTTTTATTTCCACACCATAAGCCCCTATATTCTGAACTGGGGCGCTTCCAACACTTCCAGGAATCAAACTTAAATTTTCAAGTCCTCCAAAATCATTTGAAATAGCCCAATTAACTAAATCTGTCCATTTTTCGCCTCCTCCAACTCTCACAGTGATAAAATCATCATCTTCCTCAGTTATCTTGATTTCTTTAATATCAATCTTGATTATAGTCCTTTTAATATCATTTTTGAATAATATGTTAGTTCCTTCCCCTAGAATAATTGGAATTTCTTTACAGCTTCTTATTGCTTGTTTTAATTCTTTTTTTGAATTAATTGAAATAAATTTTTTTGAAATTACATCTATGCCAAAGCTGTTATAATTTTTAAGGGAGGTTTGAATTTTATTTTGCAATTTGATACTACAGAGTTATTTTTCTTTTGGACTTTCAATTGGATTCCCATTCTCATCCAATTCAAGTTCAGGAAGTATTTCCCCTTTAATTCTTAAAATTATATTCGAGTTCACGGCATTTGAATTAACAGTTATTGCCTTTTGAAACGCCCCTGTTCTTTTTGTGTCATACTCAACATCAATCGAGCCAGACTCGCCGGGTAGTATGGGTTTTTCTGGTTTTTTTGGAATTGTACATCCACAAGATGAATATATCCTGTTAAAAATTAGTGGGGCAGTTCCAGTGTTTTTAAAATTAAATGTCCTTTTTCCATCGACACCATGATCAATTATTCCATAATCGATCAATATTTTTTCAAAAGTAACTTCAGCAACTTTTTCTTGGGATTCAAGAGAAAGTGTGAATAAAATCATTAATGTGAATAAAACACAATTTTTCATAAAGATAATTTTTGACTAAAACTATGATTTTTTAAACATATTACAAAAAAACACATTACCTTTTAAATTGTTATATAGTTGAGTATTTTTGTGACTATATTTTGTTAAGTGGAGGTAGAAAAATATTTTGATGCAAAAAAAATTGAGTCCAAGTGGTACAACTATTGGATGACAAATAAATTTTTCTTTTCAAAGCCTAATGAAAAAAAGCCCTTCACAATTGTAATACCTCCACCAAATGTTACAGGCATTTTACATATGGGTCACATGCTAAACAACACCATTCAGGATATTTTAATCAGAAAAGCAAGGCTAGATGGATTTAATGCATGTTGGGTCCCAGGTACTGATCATGCATCAATTGCCACTGAAGCAAAAGTAGTAAACAAACTTAAAGAGAAAGGTATTAAGAAAGATGATTTAACAAGAGAACAGTTTTTAGAGCATTCTTGGGACTGGACTGAAAAACATGGTGGTTTAATTTTAAAACAATTAAAAAAATTGGGTTGTTCATGTGATTGGAATCGAACAAAATTTACGCTAGATAAAGATATGTCTGAATCTGTAATTAAAGTTTTTATTGAGTTGCATAAAAAAGGATTAATTTATAGGGGACATAGAATGGTTAATTGGGATCCAGAAGCACGAACTACTTTATCAAATGAAGAGGTCATTTTTGATGAAGTTGAAACGAAAATATTTTACATTTCTTATAAGATTTTAAATTCTAGTGAAGAAATACAAGTTGCCACAACCAGACCTGAGACTATTTTTGGTGATACAGCTATTGCGTTTAATCCAGATGACAAAAGGTATCTAAAATTCCTTGGAAAAAAAGCTATAATACCTATTCTAAATAAAGAAATACCAATTATAATGGACTCACAGGTAGATTTAGAGTTTGGTACAGGATGTTTAAAAATTACCCCTGCTCACAGTGAAAATGATAAATTAATTGGAGAAAGGCATAAATTGGAAATCGTAGATATTTTAAATGATGATGGATCTCTAAACGAACTTAACTTGCAATATTCAGGATTGGACAGATTTGACGCACGAAATAAAATTATAAAGGAACTTAGCTCAATTGGTGCACTAAAAAAAAGTGAGCCATATACTACAAAAATTGGTAAATCTGAAAGGACAAATTGTATTATTGAACCAAGACTTTCAAAGCAATGGTTTTTAAAAATGAAAAAAATCTCAGAACCTGCTTTAAGTTCAGTAATGAATGATGAAATCAAATTTTTTCCGAAGAAGTTTAAAAATACATTTAGGAATTGGATGGAAAACATCCGGGACTGGAATATTTCAAGACAACTATGGTGGGGACATAGGTTACCAGTCTATTATTATGGTCCAGAAAAAGATAATTACATCGTAGCCGAAAATATTGATAATGCTTTGGAACTAGTCAACCAAAAAAAAGGTTATGAGTTGTTGAAAAAAGAAGATCTTGTTCAGGATAATGATGTTTTAGATACCTGGTTTTCCTCTTGGTTATGGCCAATAAGTGTTTTTGATGGAATAAGAAACCCAAAAAATAAGGATTTTAATTATTACTATCCAACAAATGATTTAGTTACTGGACCTGATATTTTATTTTTTTGGGTAGCAAGAATGATAATTTCTGGGCATGAGTTCAAAAAGTCTATTCCATTTAATTCTGTATATTTTACAGGCTTAGTCAGAGATAAGTTGGGAAGAAAAATGTCTAAGCAACTTGGAAATTCTCCAGATGCTTTGAAGCTTATTGATAAATTCGGTGCTGATAGTGTTCGTGTCGGATTATTATTTAGCGCACCTGCAGGTAATGATTTATTGTTTGATGAATCCTTATGTCAACAAGGTAAAAACTTTTCAAATAAAATATGGAATTCTTTAAGATTACTTAAATCATGGAAAGTTTCTGAAAAATTGAAGGAATGTGAATCTTCTGCCATTGCTTCTAAATGGTTTGATTCAAAATTTAATTTAAAACTTATTGAAATAGAAGATCATTTTAAAAAGTACAGAATATCGGATGCCCTTATTACCATCTACAAGTTGATTTGGGAAGACTATTGTTCTTGGTATTTAGAAATGGTTAAACCTAACTATTCAGAACAAATAGATTATGTAACTTTCAATAATACATTACAATATTTTAAAAAATGTCTAAAAATTTTACATCCATTCATGCCGTTTCTGACAGAGGAAATATGGAGTTTAATAAAAGAAAAAAAAGATTCTCCTCTGATAGTTAGTAATTGGCCCGAAACCAAACCTTTTGATATTAAGTGTCTTGATAATTTTAAACATATCCAGAAAGTAATAACAAATATTAGAAAGTTTAGAAATGAGAATAATTACTCTTTTAGTAAAAAATTAGAGATCGTGACCAAATCGAATTTTAACAATAAATTTTCAGGTATAGTTTTAAAACTTACTAATGCGCATATTGAAAATAAAAAAAATAAAACGCTCCATAATAAGAATTCAATTATCGTTGACAGTAAAGAATATTTTATTTTGAATTCTTTTGAAAGTAAAGATGACAAAACAAAAATTCGTCAAGAATTAGATTATAATATTGGTTTTTTGAAGTCTATACAAGCTAAACTTAATAATAAAAAATTTATTTCTAATGCCCCTCAAAACGTTGTTATTAATGAACAGAAAAAAGAAAAGGACACATTGGAAAAAATTAGAATTTTAGAAAGTAAATTATCTGAATAAAATTTACTTTTTTGCAATTACATCAACACCCCCTTTTATCTTGTCACCAACACTAACTAGTACTTTGGTGTCTAAGGGCAGAAATAAGTCAACTCTAGATCCAAATTTAATAAACCCTGAGTCACTTCCTTGAACTACATCTAATCCTATTTTGGAATAATTCACAATTCTTCTAGCCAATGCCCCTGCTATTTGTCTAAACATTATATCACCGAATGTTTCATTGTTCACAACTACTGTTGTTCTTTCATTTAACTCTGAAGATTTAGGGAGCCAAGCAACTAGGTATTTTCCAGGATGATATTTTGAAAATTTCACAATACCACTTATTGGATGTCTGGTAACATGAACGTTAATAGGAGACATAAAAACCGAGACTTGAATACGTTCGTCTTTAAAATACTCTTTTTCAAAAACTTTTTTTACAATTACAACTTTTCCATCTACACAGGAAATTACTTTGCTGTCATCTGGCTTAGTGTTTCGTTTTGGATTTCTAAAGAATTGTAGTATTAAAAGAAATTCAATTAACACAATAATTTGCAAACTATTTCTAATATAGAAACTTGATACCTGTTCAGAAAAAATTACGATTATCGAAGTTAAAAAAAACGATATTAAAATTATTTTATGACCCTCTTTATGAAACAAACAAATAATATTTTAATATTAAATAAACAAATGGTGCTGCAAATATAATACTATCCATTCTATCATAAAGACCACCATGTCCTGGGAGCCAATTTCCACTGTCTTTCACTCCAGCTTCTCTTTTGAATTGAGACTGAACTAAATCTCCAACTGCACCTGTTGAACTTATTAATATTCCTATTAAAATCCATTGACTTAAATTAAAATTTAAGTCAACCACTTTGTAGAATAAAATAGAGAAAATAATTGACATTGTAAGGCCACCTATAAAACCCTCAATGCTTTTTTTTGGTGAAACAGATTTCAACAAAGGACTTTTTCCAAAATTAATTCCAAAGATGTAAGCACTTGAGTCTGACACCCACATTAATATCAAAAAATAAAAAACATAATATGGATTATATTCTTCACTAATTGTAGGAATTGAAAATAAAATAACAAGTGAACCCACTAAATAAAAATGACCTAGAAATCTATTTTTTAATATTGAAAAAGAAAACTCTTTTTTTTTAAGAAGTGAGAAGCCAAGTAAAACATTAGTAATCGAAATTGTAATGACAAAAAAAAACTGAAATATCCAGTTGTACGTCAGAATAAAAAGTGAAATATACAATGGGAAAGTTAGATATAATATTAGATTTGATTTTCCAGTATCTGACGAAAAAAATTTGTGATTATAACTTGAAACTAATCTTATAAACTCAAAAACTAGGATCATGCTACAAATAAATCCAACCAAATAAAAAAGAATTTCGTTTAAAAATAAAGGAAAAATTAAAACACAAGCATATGTGATTGCTGTCAACGATCTGATGTAAAAATCCTTCATTTATAAATCTTCTAAAAGTAGCAAATAGAGATTTTTTGCAGCACTACCATAAGTAAGAAAGTTTGTATTTTCTTTTTCAAGACTGTTAAAATTTTTAATACTAGTTATATTTGTAGGAAGATTACTTGGATACTTGTTTTTTATTCCATTTAATCCTTCACTTAATGTTTCTGTAAACTGGCTTATTTTGGCGAAAACTATGAAATTCTGAGGGAGATCATTTACTTTGTGTGACTTAATTTGTTCAGCACAAATAAGTAAACTTCCATCATTAGCAACTAAAAATTCACATCTAGTTAAAAAAAACTTTGAATTTAAATTTGTTTTTGAAACATTTAATTTATTTGTTTCGGTAATTAAATCTAACAAGGAGTCATCGTAACATAATATTTCTACATCATTCCATTTATTTTCGTCAATAATTTGCGAAAAAAAACCATCACATTCTTTTTGGTTTTCACAGTAAAGAAATTTACCTCCATTTTCATTGAAATTATAAGTAAACCTTTCTTCGATAGGAGCTCTAGGTTCTGGCATATACTTACCAGATTGATTTTCATTGGAATTACCTTCTTCCTTTTTGTTAAAGAAAGCCTTGATGAATTCTTTCAAAATATAGATTTAAATTATAAAGATAAAAAAACTTAATTCTTTAGTTAAGAAATATAATTTAGTTTATTTTGATTTTTTTATAACGTCTTTAATGTCAAATGGTCGCTCACCATATATTCTTATCAAGTCTTCTTTAAAAATCACCTCTTTATCAAGTAGAGAGTTAGCTAGTTCAATCAATTTACTTTTATGTTTTTTTAATAGCTTTATTGCTCTTTGATATTGAGTTTCAATGATATTTGAAATTTCTTTATCTATTACTTGCGCAGTCACATCACTGTATGGTTTTGTGAAACCATAGTCATTTTGACCACTGGAGTCATAATATGTTAGGTTACCAATCTTATCATTTAAACCATAGACTGTAACCATTGATCTGGCTTGTTTTGTAACTTTTTCAAGGTCACTTAATGCACCTGTTGAAATATTATTGAACATAACTTTTTCTGCTGCTCTTCCACCTAGAGCTGCACACATTTCATCTAAAATTTGTTCAGGCTTTACAATCTGTCTTTCTTCAGGCAAATACCAGGCAGCCCCTAGAGATTGACCTCTTGGTACAATTGTTACTTTGACAAGTGGCGCAGCATGTTCTAGCATCCAGCTAACAGTGGCATGCCCTGCCTCATGAAAAGCAATTGTCTTTTTTTCTGCATCTGTTATAATTTTATTTTTCTTTTCTAAACCACCAACAATTCTATCAACAGCATCCAAAAAATCTTGCTTATTTACAGACTTTTTTAACTTTCTTGCAGCAATTAGAGCAGCTTCATTACAAACATTAGCAATGTCAGCTCCGGAAAAACCAGGTGTTTGCTTGGCAAGAAAATCAGTATCTAATGTTTTAGCAATTTTGATTGGTTTAAGGTGAACATTGAAAATTTCTTTTCTCTCTCTAACATCTGGAAGGTCAACATATATTTGTCTATCAAATCTTCCTGCCCTCATCAATGCTTTGTCAAGAACGTCAGCTCTATTTGTAGCAGCGATAACAATTACATTAGTATTAGTCCCAAAACCATCCATTTCTGTCAATAGTTGGTTTAGTGTATTTTCTCTCTCATCGTTTCCTCCAGTCATATTGCTTTTTCCTCTTGCTCTACCAATAGCATCAATCTCGTCAATAAAAATTATTGAGGGAGATTTTTCTTTCGCTTGTTTAAAAAGATCACGAACTCGAGAGGCTCCAACTCCAACAAACATTTCAACAAAATCTGATCCTGAAAGAGAGAAAAATGGAACTTTGGCTTCACCAGCTACAGCTTTTGCTAGTAAGGTTTTACCAGTTCCAGGAAGACCAACTAACAATGCTCCTTTGGGAATTTTACCCCCAAGTTTGGTATATTTTGTTGGGTTTTTTAAAAAGTCAACAATTTCCTGAACTTCTTCTTTTGCTCCCTCAAGACCAGCAACATCTTTAAATGTTGTTTTTACATCGTTTTTTTCATCAAATAATTTTGCTTTTGATTTTCCAATACTAAAAATTTGTGAACCACCTCCAGCACCACCAGACATTCTTCTCATAAAGAAAAACCAAAGACCAACTAAAATTATAAGAGGAAGAAACCCTATAATATAATCCAGAAATTTGTTTTCTACAGTTTTGAAATCGTAATTAAATTGTACACCACTTTTTTCAGCTTCCTCAAGTTTATTTTGGAATAATTCTAAATTTCCAATTTCAAACACATAATGTGGGCCATTAAGATTTCTCTGTCCAAGAAAATTTGTAGAGTTAGCTTTCTTGTGATCAGGACTATTTAAAGCATCTCTATTGAGTGTAACCTGTGCAATATTTTTATTAATTACAGTTACATCTTTAATTTCTCCTTTATTTAAAAATTTCTCAAAACTAGTAATACTAATTTTTTTGGAACCAGTTGAGTTTCCGTCACCTCCCATGAAATAAGTACTTGCAAAAAACACAAGAATTAATGCATAAATCCAATAAGAATTAAATTTTGGAGTTTTAACGTTTTTTTTCTTTTTTGTCATTTTTAAATTTTATTTTCAACTAATGTAGAATGAGCTTCTTCCCATAATTCTTCAATTTTGTAATAATTTCTTGTTTCCTCAACAAATATATGAACTACAACATCAACGTAGTCTATTAAAACCCATTTTGAATTTTCCAGTCCCTCAATTTGATACGGTTTTTCTCCAATTTCTTTAGAAACAGTTTTTTTTATTGAACTGGTTATCGCATTTACTTGTGTGTTTGAACTTCCAGAACAAACAATAAAAAATTTGCAAGCTGTGTTATCAATATTTTTAAGATTCAAAATATTTATTTTTGAACCTTTAACATCCTCGATTCCTTCAACAACACAAGATATTAAATTATCTGTATTCAAATTAGTTTTTTATAATGTAAATTTAAATTTTTAAACGCATATGTAGAAAGATTTAAATTACACATGAAAATAATCAAAATTGATGCCATTAATTCAACCAATGATTACTTAAAGTATACGATCAGTCCAGTCAAAAAAAAATCTACAATACTCGTATATACATTTAATCAAAAAATGGGAAAAGGGCAGAGAGGTAATAAATGGGTGTCAGAACCAGGTAAAAACATAGCATTATCTCTTGCTGTTTTTCCAAAAAATTTTATGGTTGAAGATTTGTTTTTCATGAATATTTTTACTTCGGTTTTTTTATTTAAATTTTTAGAATCACAGAAAATCAAGAATTTAAAAATTAAATGGCCAAACGACATTTTGTCAGAAAAAAAAAAGATTTGTGGAATTTTGTTCGAGTCAGTTGTTAAAAAAGATATTATTGAAAAATTAATTATTGGCATTGGCATTAATGTAAACCAAACAGATTTCAATGGATTGAAAAATGCCAGCTCCATTAAGTTGATATCAAATAAAACAATAAATTTAGACTCTTTGTGTCATAAACTAGTTCAGGAGATTGAGAAAAATTTAAGTTTCTTTAAATGCCCAATATCAATAAAAAAAAATGTAGTATTAAGTGAATATTTAACTAACCTTTTCGGATTTAAATTATTCAAGTCATATAGACTCTCAAACGGAAAAAAAATAAAAATAAAAATTATTGGAGTCAATAATGATGGATCCATTAAAACAGAAAATGAAAATGGAGATATTAAAAAATATTATTTCAAAGAGATTCAGTTAATATACTAATATGGATTTTTTAACAGAGTGGGGACTTTTTGGTTTATTTATTTCAAGCTTTTTGTCGGCAACTGTAATCCCATTTAGTTCAGAGTTTGTTTTGAGTTTTATGATTTTAAATGGGTTCGATATTTATTTAACAATTCTAATTGCTACGATTGGGAATTGGTTGGGTGGTTTAAGTAGTTATTTAATTGGAAGGTTGGGGAAATGGACTATTATTGAAAAATATTTTGGAGTTGATAAAAATAAAGTTTTCAACTTTAAGCTAAAAGTTGATCGTTGGGGAAGTGTATTAGCTTTTTTCTCATGGCTTCCAATAATTGGTGATGTAATTGCGGTAAGTCTGGGTTTCTTTAGAACAAATTTTATTTTGGTTTCAATTTGGATGTTATTAGGTAAAATTTTAAGATATATAATTTGGGGAAGTATGACATATTGGAGTCTGTCAATTCTCAACTAAAAAACTATTTTTCGAATCTACCAGGCGCTATGATTGAACTTAGTATTTTAAAAATTGGCCTTGGAACGGTTTTTAATAAAAATGCAATAATTTTCCATCTTTTTGTTGGAACGTATAAATGTTTTCTTTTGAACATTGCATCAACAGATTCAGATGCCACCCTAAAAGCTGAACTCTTCAAGAATTTAGGAACCCTATTCATCTCATCTTGAACTCCACTTGCTGTGTGAAAATTTGTGATTGTATAACCTGGGCAAACAGCAGTTGAATAAATTCCATACTTATTATAATTTAGATTTATTAGCTCACTAAATCTGTTCACAAAAGTTTTTGTGGGTCCGTATAAAGATTGGACAGCAGATGGAGGTGCGAATGCAGCTACTGACGAAACTATCATAATTTTTCCATCTCCTTTTTTCATCATTTTGTTAAGAAATAATTTTGTTAAAGCTATAACTGAAATACTCAAAACTCTAATACATTTTTCTTCATCTTCCATACTAGATTCATGCAAAGGAGCTACAATACCATAACCAGCATTATTTATCAAAATATTAATATCATATTTTTTTAAATCACAATATTCAAAAATTTTGTTTGGGGTTTCTTTTAAACTCAAATCTCCGCAGATATAATCTACTTTTACATTATATTTTTTTGATATTTTAATTGAAATCGTTTTTAATAAAACCTTTCTTCGAGCAGTTAAAATTAGGTTAAAGCCTCTTTTGCCTAAGTTATGTGCAATTTCAAGCCCAATTCCAGATGTTGAACCAGTTATGAGAGCATAGGGCTTTCTCATTTAATTTAGATTTTTAACATTTTTTGAAAGATCATCAATAAAAGTTTGAAGAGGTTTCTTTACCATCATTTCCATCATTGGATTCAGTTGGCCTTTAAATTCAATTTGAAAAGTAGAGTTTTTGTCGTCGGATTCTTTTATGTAACCTGTCAAATAAAAAGTTATTTTGGATTCAACAGACTTTAGAACAATTTTTTTTGATGTTAATTTTTCCTCAATTTTTAATTTAAAAGTAGGCATACCTTTAATTGAAAATAAAAATGATTCTGAGTCAATTAATTCAAATTTAGAAATACTTTCAGGCATCAGTGTCTCAAAATTTTCAATCACAGATAACTTGTCAAATAAATTTTTAGTTGATAATTTAGAGTTAGAAATTAGACTTTTTAATTCCATTTTTTATTTTTGAAGACCCCATTCTTGAGGATTTTTTTTCCATTCTGAAAGTATTTCATGTTCTTTTACATTTATATATCCGGATTCATATGCTTGCTTAAGTAAAATATCGTATGAGCTAAGCGAATTAAGTTTTACATTTTTGTTCTTAAAATTTTCAAATGAAATTGGGAATCCATAACTAAAAATACTAATCATACCGTTTATATTCAGTTCTGCATTTCTGAGAGCATCAACAGCCATTAAGCTGCTATTTCCAGTGCTGATTAAATCCTCAATTACAACTACTGATTGCCCTTTTTGATAGGTACCTTCAATTTGATTCTCTCTTCCATGTTTCTTAGCACTAGGTCTAACATATACAAATGGTAATTTAAGTAAATCAGCAACTAAAATACCAATTCCAATTGCTCCGGTTGCAACTCCAGCAATAATCTCAGGTTTCTCATAAAATTTATTAATTTGATTTGAAATCTCATTTCTTATAAATAACCTTGTCTTTGGATGAGATAATATTATTCTGTTATCACAATATATTGGTGATTTCCATCCGCTTGCCCAAATAAAAGGGTTTTTGGGATTCAATTTAATTGCATTAATTTGTAAAAGAATTTTTGCTACTTTTTTAGCATTATCTTGGTCCAAAATCATAAAACAAATGTATAAAGTTTTTGTTAATAGAAGAGTTATAATTTTGACTACTGAGCTTCACCATGAGACAAAGTTTCCTCAACTTTCGTTAAAAAACACAAACCTGGAGGAAATTATAAAGTTCATAAAAAAATATAAAAAATTGTATTTATTTCACAAAAATGAAAAAAAGTTAATTTCAAAATTTAAAAAAAAAATAAAAGTTGTTAAAGCTGGAGGAGGTATCGTAAAAAACTCTAAAAATCAAATATTATTTATCTTTCGAAGAAATAAATGGGATTTACCCAAGGGTAAAAAGGATAAGGGAGAAACAATTGAGAACACAGCATTGAGAGAAGTTGAAGAAGAAACAGGTGTAGAAGGTCTAAGGATAGAGACTTTTTACAAGAAAACTTTTCATGTTTTTAAAAAGGGAAAGAATTATTTTTTAAAAGAAACAAGTTGGTTTAAAATGAATACCAATTATTCGGGAGAACTAAAACCTGAATTTAGTGAGGATATAAGTAAAGCTGTGTGGAAGGATGTTAATGAAATTCAAGATTTAAAAAATACATTTCCAAATATAAAACTTCTTTTAGGTATTTAAACTCTCACACAATTAGGAACAAGCAACTTATAGTTTCCTTTATTTGAAATAAGCTCCCTGACAATAGAGCTACTTATGTAAGATGTTTTTGCAGATGTTAATAAAAAAATTGTTTCGATTTTAGAAAGCTTTCTGTTTGTTCTAGCTATTGCTTTTTCAAATTCAAAGTCTCCATTATTTCGAATTCCTCTAACAATAAAACTTGCATTAATTTCTTTACAAAAATCTATGGTTAACCCAGCGAAACTTTGGACTTTAACCTTAGGCTCATTTTTTAGACTTTGTTTAATAAAGCTCACCCTTTCCTCAGAGCTAAACATTGGTTTTTTTTGTCCATTTGTCCCAACGCCAACAACAATTTCATCGAAAAGTGAAAGACTTCTCATCAAGATATCTAAATGGCCCAGAGTGAATGGGTCAAAAGTTCCAGGAAAAATAGCCTTTCTCATTTTTTAAATATATGTAATTTATTCAATTGCTTGTTTTATAAGTTCACTAATTAAATTTTGAAGTGAAATACCACTTTTTTTTGCTTGTTTTGGAAAAATACTCTCTTTGGTCATTCCTGGAATTGAATTCAATTCTAAGAAGAAAGGTGTTTCACCTACAAATATAAACTCGCTTCTGGACAAACCTTTAATTCCCAATTTTCTGTATATTTTAATAGCCGTTTCAGTAACATTTTTTCTTTGAACTTCGCTGATTTTTGCTGGTGTGATCTCTCGGGACTGACCATTGTATTTCGCATCATAATCAAAAAAATCATTATCTGAAATTAGTTCGGTTATTCCAAAAACTTTTATTACATCATTATATTTCATAACTCCCACAGAAACTTCTTTTCCATCAAGAAATGATTCTATTAAAATTTCATCGTCATATTCAAATGCATTTTTTATAGATGAACTAAGTTCATTCTTGATATTTACTTTGAAAACACCATAGCTACTTCCAGATTTATTGGCTTTTACAAAACAGGGTAATCCAACTTTTTCAATAACTTCGTCCTCATTGAAAAATTCTGATTTATTTAGGTAAACAGATTTTGCAGTTGGAATATTGAATTTTTTTAATATTGAAATACAATCTCGTTTATTAAATGTTAAAGCAGAGGTATACGGGCTACATCCTGTATATGGAATATTTAAAAGTTCAAAATAGGATTGAAGGATTCCGTCCTCACCTGGAGATCCGTGAATCATGATTAATGCAATTTCAAAATGAATCAATTTATTTCCAATATCAACTGAAAAATCTTCTTTACTGATTTTGAATTTTACTCCCTCTGACGAAAGATAATACCACAAATCTTTTTTTATTATTACTCTATATGCAGAAAATTTTGATTTATCAATATTTTCAAATATTACATTTCCACTTTTTAGTGAAATATCGAACTCTTTTGAAAATCCGCCCATTATAATGGCAACATTTTTTTTCATCAAAACAAAAATATCAATTTTTTATTGTCTAAATATTGAGAAAACATATTTTATATATTTGTTTTATTTTAAATGAATTTGTTAAAATATTTATTTTCAAGATATTTTCTGAGACAGCTTTTTATTTCTAGCATTATAGTTTCGATATTAGCATTTTTTGTTTTTATTTTTTTAAATTTTAACACAAATCATAATCGCTATATTTCTGTACCTGATTTAGTTGGAAAAAATTTGCTTGAATCAAAGGAAATTTTAAATGTATATAAATTAAAATTTGAAATTTCTGATTCCACTTTTTTTGATCCTAGTTTTCCAAAATTTACCGTTCTGAGTCATTTTCCTAGTGCAAATTCAAAAGTGAAAAAGAACAGAAAAATATATTTGACAATCAATCCAACCAATTACAGTAAAGTTGCGATTCCAGAAATTATACAAATCACTAAAAGAAGTGCAATCTCATCATTACTATCATCTGAACTCGAGATTGGAGAGATTTCATATAAAGACAACATCGGAAAAGACATGGTCATTCAAATTTTATATAACAATGTCGAGGTAGAGCCCGGCCTTTTGGTTCCAAAAAAATCAAGAATTGACCTAATCCTTGGAAATGGACTAATATCAACTGATGAGTAGTGGTATAAATAATAGTATTTCAAGTTCAGAGCTTTTTGAACATTTTCAGTTTGATATTGATAAGGGTCAAGAACCCCTTAGAGTCGACAAGTTTTTAATGAATCGAATTGAAAATGCAACTAGAAACAAGATTCAAAAAGCAGCCAAAAATGGATTTATTTTTATAAATAATGTTAGTGTAAAATCAAGTCAAAAAGTTAAACCTTTTGATTCAGTTAAAGTTATGTTTTCACATCCACCCCACGAAAACTTGTTAAAGCCTGAAAATATTTCTTTGGACATAATTTTCGAGGATAAAGACTTAATTATTGTAAATAAATCACCCGGAATTGTAGTTCATCCAGGTCATGGAAATTACAATGGAACCTTGTTAAATGGTTTGATTTACCATTTTAAAAATTTACCAAATAATAAAGAAGGAAGACCTGGACTGGTACATAGAATTGATAAAGATACAAGCGGACTGCTTGTTGTAGCTAAAAATGAGTTATCAATGACTGAGCTTGCAAAACAATTTTTCATTAAATCTACCAAAAGAATATATAATGCTTTAGTATGGGGTGAATTAAAAAAAAAGGAAGGAATTATTGATGAAAACTTAATGAGGGATCCTAAAAACCGTTTGCTGATGAGTGTGCCAATTGATCAAGAATTTGGGAAAAAAGCAGTTACTCATTACAAAGTAATTGAAGAGTTCAACTATGTCTCATTAATAGAGTGTCGATTAGAAACAGGGAGAACACATCAAATTAGAGCTCATATGAAACATATTGGCCACCCAATTTTTAATGATCAACGTTATGGAGGAGATAAAATACTGAAAGGGACTTTGTTCAATAAATACAAACAGTTTGTTGAAAATTGTTTTAAAATACTACCCAGACAAGCTTTACATGCAAAAACAATTGGATTTATTCACCCATCAACCAAAAAGAAAATGAACTTTAGTTCTGATCTTCCATCAGATTTTCACAATTGTATTGATAAATGGAGAAACTATACCAATAGAATATGATTTTTTTTTAATTTTACTAATGAACATTTTTAGATAAATATGAAAATTATTATTTCACCCGCAAAGTCCCTTGATTTCGAAACGAAACTACCTACAGAAAAGTTTTCAATGCCCGATTTCTTGGATGAATCAAAAGCTATAAATGATTCTCTAAAAAAGAGATCTCCCTCTGATTTAAAATCATTAATGAGCATTTCTGATAAACTGGCAGATTTGAATTGGAATAGAAATAATAATTTCAACACTCCTTTCAGTCCAAAAAACGCAAGACCAAGTATTTTTACATTTAACGGAGATGTATACAGTGGTTTAGATGCTTTTACGCTTAATCTTGAACAAATATTAAAATCCCAAGACTCTCTTAGGATTTTGTCTGGTTTGTATGGGGTTTTAAAACCTCTTGACTTGATTCAAGCTTACAGACTGGAAATGGGTACAAAACTTAATGTCAATGGATCAAACAATTTATATGATTATTGGTCAGATAAAATCACCCATAAATTAAACGAAGAAATGACTAAAGATGAACTTTTTATTAATCTTGCTAGTAACGAATACTCCTCAGTTATTAATAGAAAAGAATTAAAAGCAACTATTATATCCCCAGTCTTTAAAGATTTTAAGAATGGTAAATTAAAAATCATTTCTTTTTATGCAAAAAAAGCGAGAGGACTAATGGTGAGGTATATTTTAGACAATGACCTTGAAAACATTAATGATCTAAAAGGTTTTAATTATGCTGGATATTCTTATAATGAAACTGAATCTAAAAAAGCTCAAGAATTGGTTTTCGTAAGATAATTATTTTCTTATTTTTTTTATAAAATCATTAGTTTTTAATATCCCATAGTTCTCGAGGTGTTTTATAAATGCAGATCCAATTATCGCTCCACGGCTAAATTTAACAGCATCATCATATGTTTTACTATTACTAATTCCAAAACCTACCAGAAGTGGGGATTTTAAATTCATGCCATTTATTCTTTTGAAGTATTCTTTTTGTTCATTTTTAAAAGAGTTTACTGCCCCAGTAATGCTAAAGCTACTGACCATGTAAATAAATCCATTAGAAATTTCATCAATGAATTTGATTCTTTTATCAGATGTCTGAGGAGTTATTAAAAACATATTAAGAAGATTAGAATTATCAAAAATTCTTTTATAATTATTATAATAAATATCTGCAGGTAAATCAGGAATAATTAAACCATCAATACCAACCATTTCACAGTCTTTACAGAAAGATTCAACTCCATACTGCATGATTGGATTAAAATAACCCATTATAATTAATGGAATATCAGTTTTTTTTCTAATATTTTTTAATTGATTAAATAATGTCTTAGTTGTCATTCCATTTTTTAATGCAGCTGCTGAACTTGTTTGTATAGTAGGGCCATCAGCAAGTGGATCACTATAAGGAAGTCCAATTTCAATAATATCAACTCCACTTTGTTCAAGACTTTGAATTATTAAGCATGTATCATTTAGTTCAGGAAACCCTGCAGTAAAATATATCGACAGAATATCTTTTTTTTTATTGAAAACTTTACTAATTCTATTCATCTGCAGGCTTGAAATAAGTTCTTTTACCATTCTTATCAAAAATATCACCTGGCGTAATATTAGGAGCTTTTTTATAGGACTCTTGTTCAAATTGTCTACCTATCCCAATTGGCTTAAGTTTTGCATTGTAAATTCTAAAATTTATTTCTTGCTTAAGCGAATCTAGAATTTGAAGATAATTTGGGTCGTTAGTAAGATTTATCATTTCGCCCGGGTCATTTTTATGATCATAAAGTTCGTAACCCAATTCTCCGTTTTCACCCCACTTAGTAAGTCTATATCGTTTTGTTTTAATTGAATAACCATTTTTCCATTTAGTTAAAGCACTGTTTCTTATTGACGAATTGAGGTCTTCAAAAATTGGTTTTAAACTTTTTCCTGTAACATGATCTGGACTGTCAATTCCAGTTAATTCCATTATTGTTGGATAAATATCTATCATTTCCACAGGCGAGTTGGTTCGCTTACCCTGTTCAATACCAGGCCCAGAGAAGATCAACGGAATTCTGGTTGAGTTTTCAAATAAAGTTTGTTTCTGCCAATGTCCATGCTCACTCAAGTGATAACCATGATCAGACGTAAAGACCACAATAGTATTTTTATCTAATCCAGTTTGTTTAAGTTTTTTTAAAATTCTTCCAACCTGAGCATCCATAAAAGTAGTAGTTGCAAAATAAGCCTCTTTAATTTCTTTTGCGAGCCCATTATTTGACTTTAGGTTTAGTATACCCTGGTTACGATTACCCCATCTTATAGATTTAGCTGCAGGTTCTGGTAAAGTATTTAGGTACTCTGCAGTACTTCCTGAATACAGTATTTCCATAGATTCCCTATCATACATATCAAAATATTTTTTTGGAGCCACAAAAGGCACATGTGGTCTGTACATCCCAACAGCTAAAAAGAAATTTTGACCGTTTTTTGAAAACTTTTCTAGCTGTTCTATCGCCTCGGTTGCTACAATTCCATCAGTTTGTTCCTCATCTTTACCATCAGCAGCTAACCAACTTAATGTTCCTCCATATTGTCTTTCTCTAAGAGTGTTGATTTTGTATTCTTCTTCTTTATCTCTTCCCCACGGATTTATAGTGTAGTCCCACGTATATATATCATCAGCACTAGATGTGCCTATTGAGCTTGGATTATCATAATGATAGATTTTACCTATGCGAACGGATCTGTAACCTTGTTGTCTGAATCTTTGGCCCATAGTAATTACGTCAGGGACAGTTGTTCTTAATAAAACATTGTTTTGTGTAATTTTAGTTTGATCAGAATACATTCCTGTCATAAAAGATGCTCTTGATGGTCCACACAATGGATATTGATTATGAGCATTATCAAATAGAACTCCATTACTGGCTAGTTTATCTATGGAAGGGCTTATTACTTGAGGATGATTGTATGATCCTAAATCACAATTTAAATCATCAGCAATTAAAAACAGAACATTCAGCTTCTCATTTTCACTTGTTTTATTTCTTTTATCACAACTAAATAACACAAACAATAGTGAGCACAAAATGAATCTTAAATTTTTCATACCAAATTATTTATTACAATTTATTAATTTCTTTTTTAAGTTATAAAAAACTAAGAAATTACAATTGTACTGAAATTAAAGTTTAAAAAAATCTATGTATGTGTTTAGATCTTTATCTCCTCTTCCTGAACAATTAAAGACAATAACATCATCTTTTTTGAATTTTATGTGATCTAAAACTGCAAAGGCATGAGAAGTTTCAATAGCTGGTATAATTCCTTCGGAAACTGATAAATTTAATCCCCAATCCATAGCTTCATTATCCTTTATAGAAATAAACTTGCCTCTTCCGGATTTAAACAAATTAGCATGCATTGGACCAATTCCTGGATAGTCAAGTCCAGCCGAAATAGAATATGGTTCGGTTATTTGACCATCTTTACTTTGCATTAGAAGAGTCTTTGAGCCGTGAATTATTCCTTCATTTCCCAGAGTTGTTGTTGCAGCACTGAAACCAGATCCAACCCCTTTTCCTTCAGCCTCTACACAAATTATATTAACTTTTTTATTATCTAAAAATGGATAAAAAATTCCAGCTGCATTGCTTCCTCCCCCGACACAGGCGATTACATAATCAGGATGGTCTTCACCATTAATTTTTTTTAACTGTTTTTTTACTTCAAATCCAATTACTGACTGAAAACGAGCAACCATATCTGGGTATGGGTGCGGACCTACAACAGATCCAATTATATAGTGTGTGTCCACAGGGTTCTGAATCCAATCTCTAATTGCTTCATTTGTAGCATCTTTTAAAGTTTTACTTCCCGATTTTGCAGGAACAACTTTGGCGCCCAACATTTTCATTCTGGCGACATTAGGTGATTGTCTTTTTATGTCAATTTCGCCCATGTAAATCACACATTCAATTCCCATTAATGCACATACAGTCGCAGTTGCAACTCCATGTTGACCAGCACCAGTTTCAGCAATTATTCTTGTCTTTCCTAATCTTTGTGCCAATAAAATTTGACCAATTGTATTATTAATTTTGTGGGCACCAGTGTGACATAAATCTTCTCTCTTCAAAAAGATTTTGGTATTATATTTTTTGGATAAATTTTCTGCAAAATAAAGTGGAGTAGGTCTTCCAACATAATCTTTTAATAATTCATTAAATTTTTTAATGAATTTTTTTTCTGAAATTATGTCAATATATTTTGTTTTAAGTTCTTCTATGTTAGCATACATCATTTCCGGAACAAACGCTCCACCAAATTCTCCATAAAATCCATTATTATCAACATTATAAGATTTTTTCATTTTTTTAATTTATTAATTAGGTTTTGAATTTTCAACTTATTTTTCAAGCCAGGTCTTAATTCAAATTTGCTATTTATATCAATTCCAAAAATTGGTATTTCCATTTTTTTTAATTCTAGAATTTTTTTTAAATCATCAATATCTATGCCTCCACTTAAAAAAAAACTTGTTTTCAAATTGTATTTTTTGAGTATATCCCATTCAAACTTCATTCCAGAACCTCCAAAACTCTCACATTTGGTGTCAAATAAAAAATAATTAACACAATTTTCAAAAGGTAATAACTTTTGGAAATCAAAATTATTATCAATATGAAAGACTTTAATTGTTTTGGCAAATGAATGAACCGAATTACAAAATTTAAGATCTTCATTCCCATGCAATTGAATAAAATCAAGACTAAACTCTTTAGCTTTCTCTTTTATAAATGCTAAATCTTGATTAACAAAAACTCCAACTTTTTTGATGTTTTTAGGAAGATTTATTTTTGTATCTGAAAAAAATCTTTTCGTGTTTGGCCAGAAAATGAAACCCATAAAATCTGGTTGAAGCCTTCCAACTTCGTTAATATTTTCTGAAAATTTCATTCCACAAACTTTTAATTTCATGTAGCATACTTTTTAAGTTGTAACATCATATTTGAAAGTTCATCACCAGGATTCGATTTTGACATAAATTTATCTCCAATTAAAAAACCATTGTAACCATAATTTTTTAATTGTAAGATTTCCTCAAAATTAGAAATACCGCTCTCTGAAATTTTAGCAAATTCTTTAGGTATAAATTTAGATAAGACTTTGCTGAGATTTATGTCAACCATAAAGTTATTCAGATTTCTATTATTCACTCCAATAATATCGACTGTTTCAAGCAAACATTTGTTGAGCTCTTCTTTGTCATGTATTTCCACCAATACATCAAGCCCTAATCTTTTTGCACATTTACTTAAGGTTTCGATAGACCTTTTACTTAAACAGGCAGCTATGAGTAAAATTGCATCAGCGCCGATAGCCTTAGATTCAACAACTTGGAACTCATCAATTATAAATTCTTTTCTCAATATTGGAAGTGTGGTTAACTCTCTAGCATTAATTAAGTCGTTAATGTCCCCACCAAAGTATTTCTTATTTGTTAAAATTGAAATTCCGCCTGAACCAGCTGCAGCATAACTTTTTACTATAGGATTAACTTTTGCATTTAAATTAATTTTTGGTTTAGAAGGCGATTTTCTTTTAAATTCCGTTATTATTCCAAAACTGTCTTCTATTAGATTGTTTTTTAATGAATTAGTAGGCCTAC
>Ga0209036_1000276_pt1 | contig 21661 bp, 13 predicted proteins | sample MarorgKNORR_S2LV_3_FD_188222 | JGI IMG/M metagenome (GOLD analysis project Ga0209036, IMG submission 188222) | Marine microbial communities from the Southern Atlantic Ocean, analyzing organic carbon cycling - DCM_A/KNORR_S2/LV (SPAdes) (version 2) | ecosystem: Environmental > Aquatic > Marine >... | reverse complement strand
CGGAAAGCCCAAAACTATATAGCTCTAAAGATGGGGCACAGGAAGCACATGAAGCAATTCGCCCCTCAGACGTTAACGTCCTCGCGAAAGATTTGAAGAATGTTGAGGATGATGCAGCAAGACTATATATGCTCATATGGCAGTACTTTGTTGCAAGTCAAATGTTGCCAGCGAAATATCTTAGTACAAGCATCGCTGCTGATTGTGGCAAGTTTGAATTGCGTACGAAAGGAAGAATTATGCAATTCGACGGATATTTAAGGGTGATGCCTGGTAAAGAAGAGGATGTAGTCCTACCAGAAATTAATGTGGGTGATCCACTTGAGTTACAGAGTCTCGAGCCACTACAAAATTTTACAAAGCCGCCGCCGCGATATACGGAAGCGAGTTTAGTTAAAGAGCTTGAGAAAAAAGGTATAGGAAGACCTTCAACCTACGCGGCCATTATTTCTACAATTCAGGATCGTGGCTATGTCAGAGTTGAGAATAAGCGATTTTTCGCACTTAAAATGGGAGATATAGTTGCGGAGAGGCTTCAAGAGAGTTTTAGTAATTTAATGAACTATGATTTTACCGCGAATATGGAAGAATCGCTGGATGAAGTCGCTTCCGGTAAAAAGGATTGGAAGAATCTACTAGACGAATTTTACTTAGATTTTGGTCGTCAGTTGGAAGAAGCTAAATCTGCTGATGGAGGCATGCGAAAAAATGATCCAACAGATACATCAATAATATGCCCCAACGCTGACTGTAATAACAGACACATGCAAATTCGCACCGCTTCAACTGGCGTTTTTCTGGGTTGTTCCGGCTACGCTTTGCCTCCAAAAGAGCGATGTAAATGTACTATAAATCTGACGCCAGGAGATGAAGCGATTAGAACTGATACAGCCGAAGAGGCTGAGGAACAAGAGAATGTTCTGTTAAGGAAAAAGCGAAGATGTGTTAAGTGTAATACCGCAATGGATGCTTATTTGATCGATGAGAATCGTAAAATCCATGTCTGTGGAAATAATCCAGACTGTGATGGCTTTGAGGTTGAAGAGGGCATCTTTAAAATAAGAGGCTATGAAGGGCCTGTGATTGAGTGCGACAAGTGCGGGCATGACATGCAGTTGAAAACTGGGCGCTTTGGAAAATACTTTGGGTGTACTAGTGACGAATGCCCAAATACGAGGAAACTTTTGAGGAACGGTGAGGCAGCTCCTCCTAAAATGGATCCTGTGCCGATGCCAGAATTACAATGTGTTAATGTTGATGATCATTATATCCTCAGGGATGGGGCCTCGGGTTTATTTTTAGCCGCGAGTAAATTTCCGCGCAATCGCGAAACGCGCGCTCCGCTAGTTGAAGAGTTATTGTCGCATCGAGAGGAAATAGATCCTAAGTACGCTCACCTTTTTGACGCGCCAACTCAAGATGACTCTGGTAATAAGACGTTGATAAGATTCAGCAGAAAAACGAAAGAACAATATGTTCAGAGTGAGGTTAATAAGAAAGCAACCGGTTGGAAGGCATTTTACCGAAATGGAAAGTGGGAGGTTGCAAAATCGTGAGTTAGTCTTTGTCCGAGTTGTACTGTCACATAGAACGACGAATTACTCCAACAGATATTCCTTCGATAGAGAAATCTCTATCTTCGAGATTAACAATTATAGGCGCGAAGTCTGAGTTCTCAGCAATAAGTTTTACGGTAGAACTTCCTTTTTCAAATTCAAAGCGCTTAACAGTGACCTCATCCTCTATACGAGCTACGACAATATCGCCACTTATGGCTTGATCTGTTTTATGAACAGCAAGTAAGTCGTCCTCATAAATACCAATGTCCACCATACTGGAGCCTTTCACAGTCAGCAAATAGTCAGCGGAAGGAGTAAAAAAGTTTGATGGAACCTCAGAGTAACCTGAGATCGATTCTTCCGCCAAAATAGGGAATCCAGCGGCGACCTGCCCAATTATCGGTAATCCCAACTGCTCGTTAATAGGAAGACGAATTCCTCTTGATGTGCCTGGTACAATCTCGATCGCACCCTTGCGAGCCAGAGCTCTTAGATGGTCCTCGGCAGCATTGGGTGACTTAAACCCCATTTCGTTCGCGATATCTGATCGAGTAGGGGGAAAACCAGTAAGGCTCAGATGGTCCTTAATGTAGTTAAGGATTTGTTGTTGTCTAATAGTTAAATCTTTCATGGTAATATTCCGATACTATTACTGTAATTATATACAGTTATCTTTCAATAACAAGATAACTTGAGAACTTATTGTTAAGCTATTGAAAGTATTCCGAAAAATGTTAAGGTGTAGCCCAAACTGGGTTCCTATTAGAGAGAGAAAAAGGCCTAAACATGGATTCTGAACCAGCATCTGTTGGTGTCTTAATGTTGGATATCAAGGGAAAATCACTATCGAATCGTGAAAAGAATCTTCTAAGAAGAGAGTCCGTGGGCGGACTAATTCTTTTCACTCGAAATTATGAATCTCCGGCGCAACTTCGTGATTTAGTAGCAGAGGTTAGGAGTCTAAAACCTGGCCTCTTGATTGCGGTCGACCAAGAAGGTGGAAGAGTGCAACGTTTTACAGATGGCTTTGTGAGACTTCCGAGCTTGGGAAGGATTGGTGAATTTTATGAAGTTGAACCTGAACTTGCTGAATCCTTAGCGAAAACCTGTGCTTGGGTGATGGCATCAGAGCTTTTAAGCTACGGCATCGATTTGAGTTTCGCTCCTGTGCTTGATATCCAAAATTATGCGAGTCGAGTGATTGGCGATCGTGCCTTTTCATCCAATCCAGATGTGGTGGTTGCTTTAGCAAAATCTTATATTTCTGGGCTACATGATGCAGGAATGTGTGCCTGTGGTAAGCATTATCCTGGACATGGGACGGTGGTTTCCGATTCACATGTCGAACTACCTGTGGATGACAGGCCGCTGACAGAGATTATGCGTAATGATTTCAGTATTTTTGCACAACTTACTGATATTTTGGATGGGATAATGCCCGCCCATGTGATTTATCCTCAAGTTGATAGATTTACAGCAGGTTTTTCGGAGATATGGATCGAACAAAAACTTCGCGGGGAGTTGAATTTCCAAGGGGTGGTATTCTCTGACGATTTATCAATGGCCGCTGCAGCAGCGATTGGATCTCCTATAGAGAGAGCGAAACGAGCTCTAAAGGTTGGTTGCGATATGATTCTTGTTTGCAATGACCCAGATTCCGCTCTCGAGATTGCGAATTGGCTAGATTCAGAATCGATTGCTAAAAGTGATAATATACCTCTGATGCGGTCGCGGGCCCCAGAGACGATTCAAGACTTATTTGAACAAAGTTTGTGGGAAAGCCGTGTACAAACAATCCGCTCATATTTTGAGGACTAGGTAGAAGGGGGATAATGTGGAAGGGTCGTTCTTAGATCAATTAGCTGAATTAGGCTGGGGTCTTGAAGTATTTATCGTTGTAACCGCCACGCTAGTTGTTAGATATGTTTCGATGCGATTATTAAAAGTGCTGGGAAGGCATCTTTCGAAAACTGCAAATGTTTGGGATGATGCTCTTCTTGAAGCTGCCCATAAGCCGTTAAGCTATTTTATTCTTATCTTTGGGATCGCTTGGGTAATAGAAATCAGTGATGGATATTTCCAGACAGAGCTCTTTTCTCCCGACAACCTCGATCTTGGAAGACAACTTGCTTTTATAGTATTGATTGCAGTCTTCTTGATTAAGTTTATTTCGTTATCGGAATCGCGAATACTTATTAAATTAAGGAGTGAAGATTCCTTGGGTCAAACTAGTCTTGATCCAACAACGCTTTTAGCGCTTGCAAAATTGCTTAGGCTCTCTATAGTCATCTCTGCTGTATTAGTAGCTCTGCCCACTGTAGGAATAGAAATAACTGCGCTTTTGGCATTCGGCGGTGTCGGTGGTTTAGCCGTCGGTTTTGCTGCCCAAGATCTCTTGTCGAATTTCTTTGGTGGCCTCATGATTTATTTAGATAGGCCGTTTACGATAGGTGACTGGATAAGATCACCAGATCGAGAGATTGAAGGCACTGTTGAAACGATAGGGTGGAGATTGACTATTGTCCGTACTTTTGACAAACGTCCACTTTATATTCCGAATTCGGTGTTTACCACGCTGACTGTAGAAAATCCCTCTAGGATGAGCAATCGACGAATCAAAGAAACGATAGGTATACGTTATCAGGATGCAAGTAAAATGGGCGACATAGTTTTGGCGGTAAAGGCCATGTTAGAAACACATGATGAGATAGACACCAGTCAAACATTAATTGTGAACTTCAACGCTTATTCTGCTTCTTCGCTAGATTTTTTCATTTATACATTTACTAAAACAACTAATTGGATTCGCTATCATGAAATAAAACAGGATGTGATGCTGAAGATAATTGAAATTGTTCATTCCCATGAAGCAGATTTTGCTTTTCCAACGACAACACTTGATGGAATAAAAGGCTTGGTTGATAGTTCCAATATTTAAAGGATTTTTTTTGACCCAGTTTAAGCGCCCTAAATTAAAGCGGTACTAATTTACTAATAGCAGTAAACAAGATGGCGGTTTTCGTTTCTCTTGTTTCCAACTGCTGAAATAATTCTTCATACCTACTCAATTGGGGTGCATGAAGCTGTTTTTGCTGATCGATGAATTCATCTGTCGATCTTTCTCTCGGTGCTCCAGTTTTAAAATCAATTATCCAGCGTACTCCATTTTCATCTATGAGAGTTCGGTCGATTGCATAGGTTCTAATCTTGCCGCTCTGTGTTTGAGAAATTTTGAACTCACTTCGACCAGTTTTGTTCGATTCGTCAAATATCCAACTAAGCTTTTTAGAGCGTATACAATTGTTGACTGCTGTGTATATGAAAGCGATAGATTCACGCATTGTATGCATGGAAAAAATATGATCTTGAAGTTGGAGTTTCCAGTATTCTTCTCTTCCAGCTAGCATATTTAAAAAATTAGACTTGTTCTTTTCTGTTGCATAATCTTCAAGCGCTTCATGTATTAGATCTCCGATTCTGGCGTCTATTACGCTCTTTTCACTTTTATCAGCATTTTCGGAAAGAGTCTCTGTGACAGTCTCGCTACTCATTTTTTTTTCGAGGAGGCTTTTTTCTGAATCGCTCAATCCGTGTGTATATTTAAAGCGCCGAAGAGGTGTCGGAAGAGGAAAATTCAGCTGAGAAAGTGTCGCGTTTCTGTCAAGAGTATCGACTATATCGTTAAGCTCAATGATTCTGAGTCCAGAGGCTTCGCGGTTCAGCTCCTGCCAGATTTTAGCCAGCAGGCTGTTTGATGGAATTGTGAGTCCCCCATCTTTTTTTACAGAGGCAGTTGCGGTTAGTTTTACTGATTGTTTGGCTCTTGTTATTGCGATGTAAAGGAGTCGTGTGTCTTCAAGGAGGCTTTTATTCTTTTTTTCGTGTCTGATTAAATTATAGAGTTCATGATCCTCGCTGCCAATCTGCTTGATTGGTGAGAGAAGCAAACGTGGCTGGCCTTCCTTATTCAATCTTTCGTGCCATAAAAGTAAAGATTTATCTTCACTCTTTGAAGAATTGGCCAGCCCTGGGATGATAACATGATCAAATTCCAGACCCTTTGCCTTGTGAATAGTTAAGACTTGAATTGGTGTCGAATTCGACACGGGGTTTGCGGAGAAAGTGATGAATGAGGTTCGCACTTTATTCTGGAAGGAGTTAATGTCCGAGATACCTCCAGCAGAACTGTACCTCTCAATTAAGTCAAAATATTGCGAGACGCTCACTTTTTCTTTGTTTGTTTCGACCACAGCATAGCCTCTAAGCAATCTCCATGAACTTTCAATTAACTCTACTAGAGGAACTTGATAGCGATAACGTATCGAGTATTGGATACAGTTAACAAAGTTTGCTAGGCGCGTTCTGCCATCAACGGAAACCCCTTGGATGGAGTTTAAGCTTTTCAAGCATTCCCAAATTGGTTGATTAACTGAATGACAGGCGATGATATGCAGATCTGAGATGTTTAATCCTACCCAGGGGGCTCGCAAAAGTCCGAGCCATGATAATCGATCATGTGGATTGAGTAGGGCTTTTGTAAGATTTAATAAATCTTCGATGATCTGTATCTCGCCCATAGTATCAATTTCATTTGACTCCCAAGGGATGCCATGATTTTGTAATTCTGGGATTATTGAAGATAGATGACCTCGGGTGCGGACTAATATGGCGATGCTCTCATCCGGCGAAGTCGACCTAAGTTCCTCGATGGCATGTATTATGTTTGAAGCTTCTGCCTTTTTCGCCTCCGTTTTTTGTTGATCACGATACGCAATGATATCTGTACTTACTGCGCCTAAAGAATTTGAAGGTTTTGCTGCAACGGCGCAAGAATAAGGTACAGCCCCCCGAGAAGAATCTGGTTTCAATGGAAACGCTGTTTTAAAATGGCTATTAACCCAATTGATAATTCTCGAATCAGACCGAAAGTTAGTCTTGAGTTGTAATGATGTAATTTCTAAATTCTGCAAACCTTTTTGCTGTACACTAAGATAAATCCCAACATCTGCGTTTCTAAATCCATAACAAGATTGCATTGGGTCCCCAACCAAAAACAGTGAGCGTTGATCTTTTCTTTCCCAGCCTCCAATCAGTGCTTTTAAGATTTCCAGTTGTAATTGTGATGTGTCTTGAAACTCATCTACGAGTATATGCTTTATTCTATGGTCGAGTGCTAGCGTAAGATCTGTTGGTAGTACATCGCTACCGATCGCTTGTTGGGCTGCCGCACTGATTTGTGTATAGTCGACTATCCCATGGTTGCGGAATGAAATAATCAACTCACTGCTGAGTCTAATTAGCAAACGAGTTAAGGAGTGCACGAAGTTCCATTGATATGAATCAAGCAATGAAGATGGCAGAATTCTGACGTAATTCAACAGACGGTTTAGTTCTTTGTTAGACTCCATCTCTCCAATTAATTTCTCTAAGTCTTTTTTTTGTTTATCGCCAGGTTTGAAACCGATTCGTGTTGTTATTCCTCTTCCTTTGCGCCATGCCCCTTTTTCCGTGAGTAATAAATCAATGACATGCCGCCAGTCTGGAATATCTTTCATCAATAGTCCGGGAAGTTGGTCTAACTGTTGAATTACTTTAGCCGTGTCTGAATTCAAATTTATTAGATTGGTAGTCGAATAGTTTATAAGCTCCTCTAATATTTCAGAATGAGGCACAAGTTCTTTTTTAAGTTCAGTGATGGATTCCCGAATGAGCTCCTGGATGCAATTTTCAAAGTACTGTTCGTTGTTGGAAGCATCATTTATCTCAAGAATGTAGGGGAGCCATTGCTCGCGCTTACCTAAAAGCGAAGCTAATAGCTTTTGGAGTCTTTCGATGTCGTTATCGACATGTAATAAGATATTTTCTATATCACTGCTAAGAGGTTCTTTTTTGTCTAAATATGATAGCGTATTTACGATCGCTTCTTCGAAGCATTCGTCCACTTCTTGGGTGATGTTAGGACTGCCGCCGACTCTGCTCAAGATAGGTAACTGATTTGCGAGATAAAGGCAGAAGCTATCAATTGTTTGAATTCGGAGGCGGTTGGGGTTTGTTATTAAACCCCAATTCATTTCGCTATTTCTCTTATGAACCTTTATGGCAAACTTTAACCGTTGTTCTTGAGGGTTGTTCTCGCCACTCGACTCGCTTAATTTGTTACTTTCTACTGAAATAAGTGCGTCTATGACGCGTTTTCGCATCTCGCTTGCTGCTTTCCGTGTAAAAGTAATCGCTAAGATTTGTTCTGGTTGCTCGACAGAAAGTAATAGTTTCAGGAATCTAAGTATCAAGAGTTCAGTTTTGCCCGAACCGGCTGGAGCTTGAACGATAAATGAGCGAGTAACATCTAGCGCTTCATCTCTCGCTTCTTGGTCTGCCAGAGGTTTACTCATTAATTCGTATCTTCATGTGACTTTTTATAGACTGATATTAGTTCATGCTTTCTGCACAAAGCTTGTAATCCACACATTTTACAGGTGTCTGATGGATTAATTGGATTAACATCACACTCACCATTATTTAAGTCCGCAGTAAGCCGTTCGACTTTTCGGCTCCATTGGTTTGTGATTTCGTTCCATGAAGAATCATTCGTACTTTTTGATTTAGGGGCTCTAATATCCGTCTTGATACCGTCCTTCGAACTTTCTCCAGAATATATAGAGTTAATTTCGATATTTAAATTAGCGATTAAGACTGCAGTGAGGGGCTTAAATTCTCCTTCTGTACAAACGGTATAGTAAAGCGGAAGCTGCATATCTGAAGGCCTTTCATTACTCCAGTCATTAGATGAGGGCGCATACTTACCTGATTTATAATCGATGAGAGCAAATCCATAGCCATTAACTTGATCAATCCGATCTATCCGAAGGTTTAGTTTAACATTGCCAAATTCAGAAGATATCTTCTGCTCTTGAGACACAATTTTAAAATTTGGCTGATCCTTTTCATGATTAATGAACTTCTCTAAAAGGCTTGAAATTCTTAGATGTTCAATTTTTTGAATTGCTGGTGTAGCGATATCCCCAAGTTTAATCGATAGAAATCTGACGGCATATTGGGAAGCCTCTTCTATGTAAGAATTTATTTCGAGATCCGATAACGATTGTAGCAATTCACTAGAAGAAATATTTGTAAATAATTTTTCTAGCGCGATATGTAGCGCGGTGCCTTTTGTCATTTTATCGACACCGATTGTTAGTGATGGGTCAGGGTATACCTGCAGCCGTTGCAAGGCGAATGCTTTAAAAGGGCACCGAGATTGATCGCTAATCAATTCTGCGCCACCTGTAACAACTTCGTCCTCGTTAATAGGTAAACTTTCATTGAATATATGCTCTATTTCAATAGTATCACTTAGATTAATGTCTTTGGCTGAATCCAATCGTTCATTTTCTGAAAAGTAAAAATTGAACTCGCTCAACATCTGACTTTGCTGATAGCTCTGATTACCGTCAGTGGCATGATAGCTGGCTAAGATCTCAAAATTAGTGGAGCTAAAAACTTGGTCCAGATGAGATCGGGCCGTGAGCATTTCTAAGGAGCTTTCGGAGCCCGGCATTCCGGTGCTCGTTTGAAGCGAGTATGGAATAAATGGAGAGGGGTTCGCTGGTTTTGGCCAGTGGCTGTCACTCATCCCGAGCATCCAAACATAGTCGTATTCAAGGCCAACTGCCTCGTTAATTGAAAAAAAGGATATTTGAAGCCTAGTGTCGAAGTAGTTACTTTGAGGAGTCAGAGTAGCCAGCTTTCGAAGTGCTCTTAAGGCTGAGGGAAAATCCAGATTCGAAAAGATCCCCGACGTGCTTTTAAATGCAGAAATTATGTCGTTCCACTGGTTCAGGAGATCAGTATGCGTTCGCATTTCGCTAGTCCCGGGCCAGCCGAAATCTTGGAGAGTATCCTCGAAGTATTGAGCCCATTCAATAGGCGGACTATGTTTACGCATCCTTCTTAATCTGGTGCGTATATTAACTAGTCGCGAGGCCAATTCTTTAGACGCGCTTGTCGATTCTGCGCCTTCTAGAAGCCGTAAGAACTCTCTATTGCTTATGTTTTTGACAGATAGTTTTCTTAAGGAATTATACAATTCTGAGAAGCCTTGCTTTAGTGAATTATCCCCGTTATCAACAACTAGAATAAACGGAGACTGCAAAAGCCTGATCATGTCATGAATAGAGTAGTCTGCTTTACTTAAGTTTAAGATTAAGAATGCATCGTAAATTAGTGCGGAATCGATCAATCTGCGATTAGTGGTGGTCGAATTAAATAAGGTGTTTATCGCTACGTCATCATAAAGACTATCTGGTCTAACGGCTTTCTTTAAAGCTCTTTCTAGTTTTGATCTGTATATTTCCTTATCCGGTACGAGAATACCTATGTGTGAATTAGGTGAATCTTGGCAGGTCTGTTTAGCCCACTTTACGCAGGTTTGGATCTCCTGCTCAATATCTCGAGATTTAATAAGCGGTTTCTTATCTTGCCTAGGATTAAGTAAAACGTCGGATGTGGACAGACTTATCGCTTCAGGAAGTGCGTTGAAAAGTGCTGTATACAAGGGCGGTGCTTGATGGAAGTTAACCAGGACAATATTCTCAGGTAAATCTCTGATTTTTTGCATGCTAAGCAGATTAGTCAGCGATGCGGTAGCATCAACGAGACTGATGAGGTCATTGTCTCTACAAGATTTCTGAAATTCTTGTATCCAATTGTAAAATATACTGATGTCTGTTCTTTGACCAACAGGCTTTAACTCGTTCTCGAAAGATTCCTCGCTAATCCACTGTCTTGCCAACCGGTAGCTGCGTGATACAGACGCGGATGTCTCGTCTACGTTTAATAAGGGTATTGTTGTTAATGATTTTTCAATGACCTTGTCCCATATTAAGAACTCCTGTTCTGGTGAAAGTATTGTTAAGTCTTTACAAGGAACAACTGCCCGCCGAGCATTCAGCTCCCATATCTTCTTAATAAAAATATCGATGGGAAAAATAACTGGAGTAGGAATAGTCGTTTTCTGGAGCTTATCAAAATATTGATCGAGGATAGCGTCTTTTGTGCGTAGATTTGGCACCAGGAGGGTGTGGCCATTATTAAGATGAGTTATTAATTTATCAATTTGTATTCGGGTAATTTTCATGAAGTTTTCTAGTTAATTTCCGCACCAGTCATGGAATTCTTGGCGGCTACCTTTAAAAACAATACGGTCGGCTTTTTTATTTAACTGATACTCATACATGGGGTCATAGTATTCAAGAAGTAATATTTGGATCCAATCTCTGTGTATTTCCTTAAAGGTATCTGTAAATTGATACTTTGAGGCTTGATTCATCTTTTGTTTAATTGTTTCAAAATTTTTACCACCCAAACGTTTTTTAATTTTTTGCAAGCTGGATGTAAGGTAGTTCGTGAAAAGTAAGGCTGAGTTTTCTGAGTCGTGCAACACATAATCATTATAATTTGAAATAATATAATCATTAAGAATGGTTTCAATTCGCTCTTCTAACCCAACCTCTATCAAGGCCAGTTTTGATGTTTTCATGAACTCAAATAATGTAAGCGGAATGCTGATAGAACCGATTGCGCGGCTCTCATCTTCTAGAAAGAATCTTTCCTTTTCGGATAAATCATTATAAATATATTGAGTAGCTATTTCATTTTCAAAGTCGGCCTGAGATGGCTGGGGGCGAATTCTAGGCCCAAAAGCTGACCCTCTATGGTTTGCTAGGCCCTCTAAATCAATGGAGTTAGATACTGAATTTATCAGTTGTGTTTTAGCGGAACCTGTCTTCCCTGCAATAATAATTAAGTTGTTTCGTTTTTGAATCTTCTCGATCGTACGAATAAAGAATTGGCGAAGCGCCTTGTATCCGCCCTGAATTACGGGTATTTCTATTCCGCTCTCTGCTAACCATTGCTGGACAATCTTCGAGCGTAGGCCGCCGCGATGGCAGTAGATAATTGGATTTTGATTGTGGTCGCAAAAACTTCTCCAGGACGCGATCCTTAGATCCTTAGTTTTCCCTGAGATCATTTTATGACCAAGCTCTAAGGCCTTATCTCTTCCTGATTTGCGATATAATAATCCAACATCTTCTCTTTGTTGGTTGTTTAAAAGAGGTAAATTTCGCGCACCAGGGACTCTACCATGTGCATATTCTGCTGGCGCACGAACGTCAAGAAAGGCAACTTCTTTCTTGAATAATTTAAAAAAATCAGAAGGAGCAATAAACTTGGGCATTTAATAAAGATGTTGATAAATTATGATTGCTAGCGTGTCCTATATCTGCCTTACAAATACTTACCTTCATTATAGACAGTTTAGGTGTAACGTTTGCAGAAAATATTGAAGTAATTCAAAGCATAAAGGTGGCCGTGTTTTATTTAGATCTTTTTATTTACCTCAAATTCAACATTTTGCGCTAATCTGCTAAGAAAATAGGAGCGTTATATACAGTGAAGCCAGCACCCGTGCACCTATGGAATCCGCCGTATTGTGGCGAGATAGATTTAATCATAAAGAGCGATGGAACCTGGGTTCACGAGGGGGCGGTGATCCGCCGCCAAAAACTTATAGAACTGTTTTCCTCTATTTTGACCTTGGGTTCGGATCGAGAGTTCTATTTAGTCTCACCACATGAGAAAGTTAGGATTAAAGTTGAACATCACCCATTTGTGATTCAGAAAATAGACGTTGAAGGAGAAGGCTCGAGGCAGACGGTCCTGCTCACTACTAACGTAGGCGAAACTGTGGCGGTGGGGAAGGGACACTTAATCCAAATTAATCTTGAGGGCGAATTTGTAACTACAGCGCCGACTGTCCATATTCGTGATGGATTGGTCGCGCAAATTAATCGAAGCGTTTATTATCAACTCGCAAATTTAATGGTTCAAAAAGACGATAGAATTGGTATATGGAGCTCAGGGGCTTTTTATTGTTTCGAGAAGCTTTAGTGATTGTTAGCTTTTGGACCCCTATATGTTTGAGATCAGGCGATTGACGCAAGGAATGTTACGAGGCATCATTAGCCGCCTTTTGCAGAAGGGCAGGCAGTATGTTGCTGCATCTATTGTTACTTAAAAATCTATTATTAGTATGGTTACCCCATGAAAATTCTTGTTGGAATAAAGCGAGTTGTCGACGCTAATGTGAAAGTGCGGGCCAAATCAGATGGCTCTGGAATGGATCTAACGAATGCCAAAATGGCTATGAACCCATTTTGTGAAATTGCCGTTGAACAGGCAATTCGGATCAAAGAGTCTGAGAGTGATGTTGAAATAATTTCAGTTTCAGTTGGTCCTAAAATTTGCCAGGAGCAGATTAGGACTGCATTGGCCCTAGGTGCTGATCGAGGAATTCTAGTAGAGACTGATAATGAAGTTTCTCCTTTGCCGGTTGCAAAAATATTAAGAGAAATAGTTCTTAAGGAACAGATTGATTTGGTGATATTGGGTAAATTATCAATTGATACAGACAACAATCAGGTGGGGCAGATGTTAGCTGCTTTATTAGATTACCCTCAAGGAACATTCGCGTGTAAAACTGAATTGCAGGATGGAAAGATAGAAGTTAGCCGTGAGATTGATGGGGGTGAACAAACGTTATTATTGAACCTGCCTGCCATCGTAACAACAGATTTAAGACTGAACGAACCTCGGTACGCGTCTCTTCCGAATATAATGAAGGCAAAAAAGAAACCGATAGAAATTGTTACCCCTGAGGAGTTGAATGTTGATATAAGCTCGGGGCTACAGATGATTAATGTGTCTCCGCCTGAAGAAAGATTAGCAGGTGTTAAGGTGGAATCTGTAGCGGAACTTGTAGACAAGCTACGAAACGAAGCGAAAGTGATTTAAATAAGAGGTTTTTGATGTCTAATTTGGTAATTGCAGAGCACGATCAGAATTCACTGAAGTCCAGCACTTTAAGTGCAGTAACGGCTGCCCTAGCTATTGGTGGTGACGTTGATATATTAGTCTGTGGTAAGGGCGCTGATGATGTGGCGAAGAGCGCGGCCCTAGTATGCGGGGTATCGAAAGTAATACATGTTGATAATGAAATCTATGAGCATCAACTTGCGGAGTCTGTGGCCCCGCTCGTTAGTGAGATCGGTAAAACTTATTCCGGAGTATTAACTCCTGCAACGACAACAGGAAAAAATTTGCTCCCAAGAGTAGCTGCTCTGTTAGATGTTTCTCAGATCTCAGATATAGTGAATGTAAAATCAAATAACGTGTTTCAAAGACCTATCTATGCCGGGAATGCGATAGCGACAGTTGAGTCTTCTGATTCAATTAAGGTTATAACAGTGAGGGCAACTGCTTTTTCTGAAGCTGAGGTAGGAGAGATCCCAGCGCCAATTGAAAATGTTAGTCTGGTTTTTGCTCAAGAACTTTCGCAGTTCATTGGTGAAAGGCTATCCCAGTCAGAACGCCCCGAACTGACGTCGGCAGGCATTATCATATCTGGGGGGCGAGGAATGCAGAATGGAGAGAATTTCCAGCTTTTGGAGAAGGTCGCGGATAAGCTCAACGCTGCAGTCGGCGCATCAAGGGCCGCTGTAGATGCTGGTTTTGTGCCAAACGACTATCAGGTGGGGCAAACGGGTAAAATTGTAGCTCCAGATCTCTATATAGCTGTCGGAATCTCTGGAGCTATTCAACATCTGGCCGGCATGAAGGACAGCAAGGTAATAGTTGCGATAAATAAGGACGAAGAAGCACCTATTTTTCAGATTGCTGATTATGGCCTAGTTGCAGATTTATTCGCTGCATTGCCAGAGCTCGAAGCTAGCCTTTAGCCTCTCAAAACTAATCAGTTGTGATCGCTATTCTGACTTTCCTGTAGCTGTCTTCGCTTAACTTCCCTGGGATCATTAGGAGCCCTTCCACCTGACTTTTTGATAGGTTCCTGCTCCTCTTTTATAGCTTGTTTTACTGACTCTATTGCAGGCTTCGTAGACTTGTTTGTTTCCCTAGGTTGTTCAGTCTCGATGGGGGTTGGAGTAGCCTTCCGCTCAGGCTTATCCACTTCGGCGGTCATTGAAGCAGGTGGAGGCGATTTGTTTGCACTTATGGAGGTGTTCGAACTCGCAGTTTCAGGAGGTCGTTCAGCAACTCGCGTTGAGAACTCAATTGGTGAGTTATCAGTGTTCTCAAGTCTGTCATTCTTGTCTCCAGAGACCTTCTTTGCAGTGATGTTTACCTCACTAGATTGGACGCTGCGGGCTTCAGTTTTCGATACACTGTTCTGCAGTTCACGTTCACGCCTGGGCTCCGTACTACGAGGCTTCTTAGTAGATTGATCATCCGGCGTATTCAATGATCCCGCGGGGCTTTTTGGCGAGTCAATAATACGCTCGTTGGACTCACTTGATGGCGGCGAATTCTGCGGAGCTTGCTTTTCTGATGCAGTTGCCGCGGTCTGATTCCCCCGAGGCCCTCGTTGGCGTTGGTTTGTATTTCTTGAGCGTTTAGCAGCAGGCCTGCGCTGAGCTCTTTCTGAATTTTGACCTTGCCCATGATCGGTTTCATTCACTTTACTCTTTTGATCGTTGCCTTGTTCCTTTTGTGGTGTGTTAGGCTTTCTTCTATTTGAGTTCGATGGTTTGCTCCGGTGGTCTCTGACTTCGCGCTTATCATTTCTGTTCGTTCGTTGTTGATTTCCCGATCTTTGAGTTCGCTGATTTCTGTTGCCTGATCGGTTTCTATTCTGACTCTGATTGTTTCTCCGCCTAGTTTGGGAGTTCGATTTCCTTTTAGGTGCACTACCAAAGATTGCAGACCATATTCTTGCAAAAATTCCGCGCTTACGCGCAGGTGGACGGCTAGGTTGTACACTACTTACAGAAGCTTTTTGGATAGAAGCTTCCGCACTAGTGCTTTTTGTGTTTGGAGCACTTTCGGGCTCATTAGTAGCGTCAACGTCATATGTCTGGGCGAGTTGATTAACTCCTGTTATCTCATAATGAGGAGTCTCCAATCTAGGATCAGGGGTAATTAAAATTTTCGTATTACTTTGTTCTTCTATTTCTGAAATCATTTTTCTTTTTTCATTCAGTAAATAAGAAGAAACTAACAGTGGAACAGTGGCACGTACTTCTTGACTTTTATTTTTATTAGCTTCTTCTTGTAGAATTCTTAAAATAGAAAGAGATAAAGATTCTACATCTCGAATAGTTCCTTGGCCTAAACATCGTGGGCAAACATTTGCGCTAGTTTCTCTAAGGGAAGGCCTCAGGCGTTGCCTGGACATCTCAAGTAAACCGAATCGCGATATTTTTCCTACCTGAACTCGAGCGCGATCGCTTTCCAGAGCGTTGCGAATGCGATTCTCCACCTCTCTTTGATTTCTGTTTGACATCATGTCAATAAAGTCAATGACAACCAGGCCTCCCATATCTCTGAGCCTGAGTTGTCGAGCGATTTCATCCGCAGCCTCAAGGTTTGTATTAAAAGCGGTTTCTTCAATATCAGAACCTCGGGTTGCACGTGAAGAGTTAATATCTATCGAAATGAGTGCTTCCGTTGGGTCTATTACGACTGATCCTCCAGATGGCAGTTTGACTTCACGCTCAAAAGCGCTTTCAATTTGACTTTCAATTTGGTAACGGTTGAAAAGTGGTAATTTTTCAGTATAGAGTATGATTCGGTTTTCATATTGAGGCATAACTTGTTGTATAAAGTTTGTTGCTTCCCTATATGATTCCTCAGTATCAAAAAGTACCTCTCCGATATCTTTTCGCAGATAATCACGAATGGTACGAATAATCACATTACTTTCTTGAAATATTAGAAAAGGACTCTGCTTTTGAACCGAAGCCTCTTCTATAGAGCCCCATAAAGCTAAGAGATAATCTAAATCCCACTGTAACTCGTCTCTATGTTTGCCAACACCTGCCGTTCTGACTATTAAACCCATACCACTTGGAATATTTAAGTTCTGGAGTGCCTCACGAATCTCAGATCGATCGTCACCTTCAATACGTCTTGATATACCACCGGCTTTCGGGTTATTCGGCATTAATACAAGATAACGGCCGGCTATACTTATGTAAGTTGTGAGAGCTGCGCCTTTATTTCCCCTTTCCTCTTTTTCAACCTGCACAATTAATTCTGTGCCTTCCGGAATGAGGTCCTTTATATTCGGTTTCTTGGCGTCAGTTTTAGAATCTTTGGAGTGATACTGTCGGGATATTTCTTTTAAAGGAAGAAAGCCGTGCCTGTCAGCACCGAAGTCTACGAAAGCGGCTTCTAAGCTGGGCTCAACGCGTGTTACTTTACCTTTGTAAATATTAGCTTTTTTCTGGATTCTAGTGCGATTTTCAATATCTAGATCATAAAGTTTCTGACCATCTACTAGAGCTACACGTAACTCTTCTTCTTGAGTTGCGTTTATTAACATTCTTTTCATAGTTTTATACTTTCCATATTAAAAATAAAGAAAGGAGAGCAGGTTTAGGAAGGAGACTTGATCTTCATCACGAGTTAAAGAAGAGATTGTTCTCTATAACCGATAATTTGATGAACAGCTTCAACAACAAAGAAACAACAGGCCCTGAATATGACCCTAAAAGTCAGATCTGAACAGTATACTTAGCGTTACTTTTTACAACAGGTAACGATTATAACCTATTGTTTTAACGACTTTTATTTCTCTCTTGTTACATACCGCTCGAAGGCAAATTGTCAGTCGAGTCGGATAAAATAGATCAGAATTCCTAAATTCGCTCAATTTTCAATCTTTATTTCTGAGACATTAATTTTAAACTAAGCTTACTTCCATAAGCTTCTAGTCATAGTTATGCGACGAAGATCTTCGTTGACCACTGCTAACCCAAACTTTGGGAGTCTTACGTTGCCTGCTTTTCTTCTAGGCTGGGTACAAATTCTGCTGAGGTCAACATTTTCTTTAATAGTTGCTGCGACTTCAGTCCCGATTACCTAGGATCTCACCACTAAATTCATTTTAATGACACAAATGACACTTTTATTTGTGTACTGCCCCCACTATAACAGGACCGTGAAGCAAGAACAATATAATATTGCACTTACTTCCATAAGAAAGTATAAGAAAAACAGTACGTTGCTTTAATAAGTCTGCCCTTATGCATAATTCGAGATGCATTGCCTTGTAATTTCAACCTTGCTAATAAATTTGCCAAGGCGGTACAATCTAGCCAAAGTGCCTTTGTTCGAACAAAGACACTATATGGATTCAATAGAACTTTTGGTTTTCTTTGATAATTGAGCACACAAATTGAATGGGAGTGTAGCGAGGTTTTTCTCTTCTGCAGTTCGGAAAATTTGTGGCAATACTAAGCAGTGTGCTTTATTGAGGGGCGTTATTTATGGCAGTTTACTCTTATTACAGAACTTCAAAGCTTGAATACAGCACAAAAATAGAGTGCGAGGATGAATTACTTCTTGAATCGGAGCTGTTAGCTGTTCAGACCTACTGCCTTGAGAGAGACTGGTATCTATCAGAAACACTTGAAGATAAAGATATTGATTGGAGTACTCTTTTCAAAGATAGGCTCAATGCGGCGAGATTAATTGATCATATATCCGTGGGCGATATAGTTGTTTGTAGCAAGCTAGAAAGAATAGCGAGTAGTAGCGTTGAAGCATTAGAGCTAGTCGACTTATTTAGAGCTCGCGAAGTGCAATTGCATATAGTTGAGTTAGGTGGCGATATAACGCATATGGGTTTCTCTCTCCAATTTACTAAAGCAGCGGAATTATTCTCAACTTTAGATAAAAGAAAGTCTGCGGAACGAATCAAGAGCGTGAAACAACTTCAAAGGAATAAAGGGCGTTACTTGGGAGGCAGTAGGCCTTTTGGCTACATGATCCATGAGAATGGCAGATTAATTGAAAATCCTCTCGAGCAACGACTACTAAAAAAGATTCTAGAATTAAAGCGCGCTGGAAAGTCTCTACGTTCAATTTCGGATGCAGTATCTACTCCTCTTGCTCCAGTTAGTTTTAAAACTGTTCAAAGGCTTTTGCAAAGGCACGCAGATAGGCTATAGCTGTTTTCTTATTGGTATAAAAGATTACGATCGTAATTTTTCTTTAATAATAACGGGAGACTTAGTTTATGCGCCGGCCGTTCTCCTTGTTCGTAGGGTTAAGATTCTCTCTAGCCAAAAAACATAATTTTCTATTGTCTTTTGTTTCATTAGCTTCAATGCTGGGTATTAGTTTTGGAGTGCTAATACTAATTGTCGCTACTTCCGTAATCAATGGTTCAATAAACGTAATGCGGACTGAAGCACTGAAGTCTGTGCCTCATGCTGTTCTGCAAGCAGAGGTTCTAAATGGTAATTGGGAAGAGCATATTGATCAAATTTCTAATTTAGAAAAAATTTCTGCGGCAGCCCCCTTTTTGCAAGGAGATGCCGTGATCCGAAATCAGGGTAATTTTGAATTTGTTGAGGTTCGCGGAATTTTGCCGAGGAGAGAGCAAAACGTGGTTGAAAATATGAGCCATGCTTATATGCAAATTCTTAAGGAACTTGAAGCTACCGATCAAGGTATCATTCTGGGGACTCGATTAGCCGCCTCACTTGGCGTATTTAATTCGGGATCTATAGAGGTGGCATCACTTGGTAATTTGCTGAAGCAAAATTTTAATGATGCTCAATCGTTTAAAGTTTTGGGTTTCGCAGATTTTGGTCTTTATGGCAATTCAAATTTAGCTCTTATCAATCTTGATGACGCTCAAGTGCTTTTTGAAAAGGATTCCGAGATTGATTTACAGCTTCGATTAAAAGTAGAGGATATATTTGATGCAAAATTGATAGCTGATCGTTCGAAAGTAATTATCCCTTCAATTAATACAGTCAGTTGGGATGAAGCTCAATCTAGCTTGTTTACGGCGTTAAATTTAGAAAAGATTCTCACTGGTATCATGCTGGCTATGATAATTGTAATTGGAGCTGTGAATATAATATCAACACTCGTTATGGTTGTTTCTAATAAGAATTCTGATATTGCGATTCTTCGGACGCTGGGTGCCTCACGATCTACGATATTAAAGATATTTGTTATTCAAGGCATGATCTCCGGAATATTGGGGACTCTTTTCGGTGTTATTCTAGGTATTGTTTGCGCGGTTTATGCTCCTTACATTAGTGGTGCAATTGAATCAGTGTTAAATGAGTTTTTGGTGAATGGTAATGTATATTTTATCTCCCATCTACGAACGCAGGTGATGCTTGAGGAAATTTTCTTGATTGGTTTCGTTGCTATATTAATTAGTTTTTTGGCAACATTATATCCCGCCTATAGAGCGACAAAGATTTATCCAGCAGAAGTTTTAAGGTATGAGTAGCTTTAAAATTGAGGCAAAAAATGACAGATACTAAAGAAGTCGTAATTAGGTGTTCTCAAGTAAATAAATCTTATTCGCAGGGTTCTACTCAGATCAATGTTCTGCGTGATATTAATTTGTCTGTAAGTTCTGGCGATGAGATAGCCATCGTCGGAATTTCAGGTTCAGGTAAGACAACCCTTTTAAACCTTTTGGGCGGACTTGATTTGCCATCCTCTGGAATTATAAGTGTGGCTGGAAAGAATCTTAATGAGATTAGTGAGTCCGATAGGGGGTTTTTGCGAAATGAATATCTGGGGTTTGTATTCCAGTTTCATCATTTGCTGGGTGAATTCAATGCTCTAGAGAATGTAGCTATGCCTTTATTGATCGGTGGGTGCGGCCGTCAAGAGGCTGAAGTGCGGTCGGAAACTATACTACAGCGAGTAGGTCTTCTTAATAGAATTTCGCACAAACCTAGTGAGCTGTCAGGTGGCGAGAGGCAAAGGGTCGCGATAGCGAGAGCCTTAATTAATAATCCTCAGTGTGTGCTACTTGATGAGCCCACCGGTAATTTGGATAAATTCACAGCTGCTGAAATACGAGATTTACTTACTGATCTAAATGGGACTTTCCGTACAAGTTTTATTACGGTTACACACGATGAGTTGCTAGCGAGTACTATGAGTCGTAAATTAACATTAGAGGGCGGGGTCCTCAATGAGTAATCGCGAGATGTCAGTCTCTCGGCTTATAGCTATCAGATACATAAGTATAAGAAGTCATTCTCATCTTGTTTCCTTCATGTCGGCCATTTCAATATTTGGGCTGTCTATTGGTGTTGGTATATTAATAACAGCGATGTCGATAATGAACGGTTTCGATACTGAGATGCGAGAAAATATCCTTGGCGTGGTGCCCCATATCACATTATCGACAGATGAAAATTTGGAATTACAAGAGTGGGAAAATATCGCAGGTAGTGTTTCTGAATTATCTGAAGTGAATGGAATCTCTCCGGTAATAAACGTTGGCGGCGTTGTGGAAACAGAAAGTGGAAATAGTGGGGTTCTTGTTGCGGGCATAAATCCTCAGATGGAGGAAAACGTATCTGTTATCGGTAAATTTTTTGTTAGTGGTGAGCTAGAGAACTTGAACGACACCCGCTGGGGTATCGTTATTGGGCAATCGTTAGCGGGTCAGCTTAAAGTTAATGTTGGTGAGTCAGTTAACCTTTTCTCGCCGTCTATCGATATTAATCCTTTGGCTCCTAGAGCTACTTTTCGCCAGTTCGAAGTAGTAGGCATTTTCAAAGTAGGCAATCAGCAAATTGACAATAATCTTGTAATCGCGAATATAGAGTCAATTAGAGCATTATTTAAGATGCGGCAGAATTATAATGGTCTAAGGTTGCGAACAAGAGATGTCTTAAAAGTTGCCGAGACTGAAGGACGTCTTTCCGACTTAGTGCCCGAGCAAATTTTAATTACTTCTTGGACAACCCAATTTGGTGCTATTTACGAAAATATAAAGTTTTCACGATCGATCATAAGCCTAATGCTTTGGCTATTGATAATGGTAGCGGCTTTTAATTTAATAGTAAGTTTAATTATGATTGTAAAAGGCAAGGCAAGCGATATCGCCATATTAAGGGCATTAGGAGCTAGTCCCTCAGTAATTAGAAGTATCTTTCTGTGGCAAGGCGGGTTGATCGGCTCTATCGGAATTTTCTTGGGTGTAATTTTGGGTTTGTTTGGGAGCTCGCAAATAGGCAGCCTCGCGTCTTACC
>Ga0209036_1000275_pt1 | contig 21730 bp, 10 predicted proteins | sample MarorgKNORR_S2LV_3_FD_188222 | JGI IMG/M metagenome (GOLD analysis project Ga0209036, IMG submission 188222) | Marine microbial communities from the Southern Atlantic Ocean, analyzing organic carbon cycling - DCM_A/KNORR_S2/LV (SPAdes) (version 2) | ecosystem: Environmental > Aquatic > Marine >... | reverse complement strand
CGGTTCATTTCATTTCGGCACGGAACAGGCCGAGCGAATGGAGATCATCGCCGGCACCTGTTCGGTGAAAGTTCAAGGCGAAGAGGCAGCCACTCAATACACCGAAGGGCAACACTTCGACGTCTCGGCAAAAAGCGGATTCGACATCGAAATCAAGGAAGGCATCTGTGAATACATCTGCTCGTTTATCGACTGAGCCTTAACGACCCTAATCCACCATCCAAACCAGATCCTTCCACGGCGGCGTGTCGTTTGGTTGCGGTTGGCCGGGGGTGGTGCGGCCGTTTTGGATGATCTCGGTAATGCGCTTGGCCAAGCGCTTGGCCACTTTAGGGTGTTTCGCGATGAGATCGTTTTTCTCCCCGGGGTCGACTGAGAGGTCGTACAACTCGCGCTTGGCTGCCCTGCGTCCGCCTTCCATAATCAACTTCCATTGTCCCTCGCGAATGGCGTAGCGCCCCTGCATGCCGTGATGAATCATGGCCAGGCGCTGCGGCGCGTTCTCCCCGGTCAGCGCACGATAAAAACTGACGCTATCCTCACCGGCATTATCGGGAAGATTTTTGCCAAGCATTTCGGCGAAGGTGGCCAGCAGATCGGTCTGGCAGACCGGCTGTTCCCAGCGACTCCCGGCCTTCACCTTCGCTGGCCAACGAACGAGAAACGGCACGCGGTGCCCTCCCTCGTAAATCGACCGCTTGCCTTCACGGTAAATCCCGTTGCTTTGGTGACCGAATTTTTCGTTGCGCTTGCGCCACGTGTTTTCCGGGCCGTTGTCACTCGTGAATACGACGATCGTTTTGTCAGCCAGCTTGTTTTCGTCGAGCCAATCAAGCACCCGCCCCACGTGCCAGTCGGTCTCGATCATGAATTCACCATACGCCCCGGCATCGCCCTGCCCCCGGAATCGCTTGAGCGGGATCACCGGCTTGTGCGGCGAGGTGTGCGAGAGGTATAGCATGAACGGTTTGCCGTTCCGCGCCGCGGCCGCCTGCCTGTCGAGCCACTTGATTGCCTGTTCGGTGAATCGGTCGAGGCAGTCGATATCGACGAAATCCGGTGCCACCTCCAGATCGTTAGGTTTCACCGGCTTGGCCTGATACGGCGGCTTGATCCGGTAGTCATCGATCGCAATTTGGTTCGGTTTTTTTCGCGTGAACAGCGTCGGCGGCACCTTCACCATGCGGCCCTCGAACCACGCGAGAACACCGTAATTCATCGAGGCCGGGATACCCCAAAAGTAGTCGAACCCCTTGTCCAGCGGCATGTCGACTGTTGGCTTCGACCAGTCTCGATCGCCCTTCGTTCCCGGGAAATCCATCCCGAGGTGCCACTTACCAACCATCGCCGTGGCGTAACCGTTGTCCCGCAAAAACGAAGCCAGCGTCGTCCGACCGTCGGCGATCAGGCACTTGCCCTCCGCGCCCATCACGCCGCGCTTCATCGTCGTTCGCCACGAGTAACGCCCGGTCAACAGGCCGTAACGCGACGGTGTGCAAACAGTGTCTGGGCTGTGCCCGTCGGTGAAGGTTATCCCCTCCCCGGCCAGGCGGTCGATGTTTGGCGTTTGAAACTTGGCCTGCGGATTCAAGCAGGAAGCATCGCCATAGCCCATGTCGTCCACATAAATGATAATGACATTCGGCTTGGCCGCAAACACGGTGGCGGCGGTGAACAGGCTAAAGAGCAGCAGTCGAAACAGGCTCATGCGAGCGATTCCAGCGACGCCTCGATCAGTTTTTTCGACGCCTTCACACCGGGGACTGGTTTGAGTTTGTGCCCTTCCCACTCAATCGCGAGGATGCCGCGGTAGCCGGCCTTGTCGATGATCTTCATCAGGCGTGTGTAGTCGAAGTCCGGCTGGTTCCCCTTGTCATCGAAGCTGTGCATCTTGCAGGAGATCGTCGCCGTGTACGGCATCATCGCCTCGGTTCCGTCGTAAACATTGTTCCGCAGCTTGCCGAAGTCCGGCATCAACTTGCAGGCCGGGTGGTTCAGTTTTTTCGCAACCTTGGCAAGAAACCCCCCACGCTGGCTTAACTGCGATGCGCCCGGCTCAATCGCGATGACAACATTTTTTTCTGCAGCAGCATCGGACAAAGGTTTGAGTGCCTCGACACTCGCTGCCACTCCCGCCGCATCATCGCTGCCGGGCGCCCGGAGAAAGACTCGGACAAATTCGCAGCCCAAAATCTGAGCACGAGAGAGCGACGGTAAAATCTGTTTCAAGCTCGCGTCGCGCTTTTGCGGGTTGGCATCGAGCGCGCCGGTCATCAACAGAAACAACTCGGCCTTGGCCTTCTTCGCGCGGCGTTTGAGTTGCTTCAAATATTTCGTGTCATCGAGCTTGTCCTTTGGCAAACCGCCTTCCCAGAGGTCGAGTTGATTGATGCCAAACTGATCGACGCTAAACGCCGGGTAATCCAGTGGATCAAGCGACCCGTCCTTGAACATGGCCCGCAGCGAGTATTGCGAAAGCCCGATCTGGTAGCGGGGCTGTCTGGCTTTTTTCGCCGCGAAAGCATCGGGTAACAGGACCACCCCAGCGGTCAAGGCCGCTGAGGACTTCAGGAATTGTCGTCGTGGTTGTTTCATAAGTGCCGGTAAAATATGCGCTTGGCCAAGCGCTTGGTTTCGGGGGGCAAATGATGAAAAAAAACGGCCCCGCCGTCGAGCCTGACTTCTGCTTGGCCAAGCCGGTTTGGCGTTGCCCCGGCACTGGACTTTGCCGATGATGACGGTTCGCATGCAATTCTTCCCACGACTTTCCCTGTGTCTCGGCTGCCTGACCTTGGCCGTTTCAACAAGCCTCGCCCAATCCTCCCGCGATGCGGCCAAGGCGGTTTCGCAGCTCGATCTATACCCCGGGCTGGAGGCTACGTTGTTCGCCTCAGAGCCGCAGATTCTCAGCCCAACAAACATTGACGTTGATCATCGGGGCCGGGTTTGGGTCTGTGAGGTGGTTAACTACCGGGCGCATGCCCGCAATAACAAGCGGCCGCAGGGCGACCGAATTTTGATCCTCGAGGACACCAACGGCGACGGCAAAGCCGACACTCAAAAGGTCTACTATCAGGGTCGTGACGTGGACGCCGCGCTCGGCATTTGCGTGCTCGGCAATCGGGTCATCGTCACCTGCGCCCCCAACGTCATCGTGTTCACCGACGAGGATGGAGACGACAAACCGGACAGCCGGGAGCTGCTTTTCACGCACGCCGGGCGTCCGCAGGACGATCACTCAACCCACTCGTTCGTGTTTGGGCCGGACGGCAAACTCTACTGGAACATGGGCAACAACGGCGGGTTCGTTCACGACGCAAACAGAAAGCTGATCGTCGACACCGCCGGCAACCATGTGCTCGATCGCCGCCAATTGGGCCGCTTCAAGGACGCACGCACGCCCTACTGGGGCGGGATGATTTTTCGGTGCAACCCGAATGGAAGCGAGTTTGAGGTGCTCGGGCACAACTTCCGCAACAATTACGAGGTGGCGGTCGATTCCTTCGGCAACGTCTGGCAATCGGACAACGATGACGACGGCAACTACGGCGTCCGCATTAACTACGTCCTCGAAGGTGGCAACTACGGCTACCTCGAGGAACTCACCGGGGCCGGCTGGCGCAAGCACCGCATCAGTCAGGCGGCGGATGTCAGCTCACGGCACTGGCATCAAAACGACCCGGGCGTGGTGCCCAACTTTGTCCAGTCCGGCGCCGGCTCACCGACCGGAATAACCGTTTACGAGGGAGAGTTGCTCCCCAAAGTTTTTCACAATCAAGTGATCCACTGCGACGCCGGGCCGGGCGTCGTGTGGGCGGCCAAGACCAAGCCGGACGGCGGCGGTTTCTCCGGCGAGATGATCAATCTCGTGAAAGGCGAACGCGACAAGTGGTTTCGACCGGTAGACGTAGCCGTGGCGCCGGATGGAGCGTTGTTTGTCAGCGACTGGTACGACCCGGTCGTCGGCTGGAATCGACAGGCCGACAGCGAACGGGGTCGCATCTATCGCATCGCCCCGGCAGGGCATCGCCAGCAGAAAAAGCCGCTGAACTTGAAACACGGAACCGATGCCATCGCGGCGTTGAAAAGCCCGAATCTCGATGAGCGCCACCTTGGCTGGCAGGCACTGCACGACATGGGCATCGAGGTGATCCCACATCTCGATCAGCTCTACGCCACCGGAAAACCGCACGAACGTGCCCGCGCACTTTGGCTGCTCAGTCGCATCAAGGGTGCCGGCGGCCCCTTCATTGACCGGGCGCTGGATGATCCCGATGAATCAATCCGTGTGGTCGCCCTTCGTGCCGCTCGACAGCTTAATCGCCGGGAATCGTTCGACTTGGCCAAGCGGATCGAGCACGTGGTCGATGACCCTTCTGCACGGGTCTTGACTGAGGCGGCCATCGCGCTCCGGGATGTAAACACGGCCAACGCACCCGAACTCTGGGCGCGCTTGGCCAAGCGACACAACGGCGATCGTTGGTTTCTCGAGGCGCTTGGTCTGGCCGCTGTCAATCACTGGACCGAGTGCCTCGATGCCTGGTTGAAACAGGTACCCGACGCCCTCAACACCTCCGCCGGCAGACAGATTATCTGGCGCTCGCGAGGCAAACAAACGGTTCGCTTGCTCGACAAGGCGCTTGGATATCAGGGCATCGATCCCGCTGAAAGCAGGCGCCTGATCCGCGCCCTGGATTTTCAACCGGACGGCCCGGCCAAGGACACCGCGCTGCTCAGGCACGCCGCCAGTTATCCCGGCAAGCTCGGTTCGCGACACATCCTGCTCAAGGGCGAGATGTTCCTCCGCCTGGCCAAGTCCAAGACCGCCAAGCGCGATGAGTACGCAGCCCCGCTGAACCGGTATCTGCGACAGGCGAAAAACTCGAAGTACTTTGTGAAGGTGGTCGATGCGCTTGGGCTGAAGGAGCGCCATCCGCAGTTGGTCGACATGGCGATGACACACATCGGCTCACCGCTTGGCCAAGCGGCACTCGATGCAGTATTCGACAACGGCGCCACGGCGGCCATCGAGGCGAGACTCAAAAACGGCTCACCCGAGCAACTCGCCACCCTCACCGAGGCGCTGGCCAACAGCAACAAGGGCGACGCCGCTGATTTGCTCACCAAAATTTTACTCGATCCGGCCAAACCACTCGTGGTTCGCCAAACGGCCGTCCGCGGGGTCGCCGGCGCATTGCCCGGTCGGCTGGTTGACCTGGCCGCGAGCGGTAAATTTCCAGAAGCCCTCAAGCCGACTGCCGGAGCCGCGCTGACAAAGATCATGAATGTGGCCGTCCGGAATCGCGCCCGGGAATACTTCCCCATTCCCGCGCTCAAGGGCGCGACGGAACTGCCTCAAATGACCGAGTTACTGGTGTATGTTGGCAATCACGAACGGGGGCGGACGATCTTCGAACAAACCTCCTGCGTGGAGTGTCATCAGGTGAACGGCAAGGGCATCAACTTCGGCCCGGACCTTTCCGAGATCGGCGGCAAGTTGTCGAAACAGGGGCTGTACGAATCGATCCTCGACCCAAGCGCCACGGTCTCGCCAGCGTTTCGGGCCGTGCACATCGTGAAGCAGAACGGGAAAGCGTTTTCCGGATTTATCACCAGCGAAACGAAAGAAGAGTTAACGCTGCAACAAGTTGGCGGCGTGACGTCTACCCACAAAAAAAGCGACATTCAAAACCGGACCACGAGCGCCCAGTCCCTCATGCCGCCCGGGTTGCAGCAGTTGATGACGTTTGACGACCTCGTCGATCTCGTCGAATACCTCGCCGGGCTCAAGGCGCGCTGACCGGTCGGGACGGCTAATCGACCGGCACGCTGCCCCACCAGTCCTTGTTGGGCTTGAACTCCTTTTTCAGGAAGTTGGCGTGTTGCTTCTCGAGCCGCGCCTTGCCATCTGAGGCGATGGACTTGAGCCGCGCCTGACGCTTGGCCAAGTCAGCCTGTGTGTCCTTGGTCGGGAATCGTGCCTTGGTTTCCTTCAACCAAGCGTCGAGTTTTTTGCGCAACTGCTTGGCCCGCTTGGTTTCGCGCTTGGCCAAGTCGGTCGTCTCGTTCGGGTCGTTGGCCAGGTGATACAGCTCATCGCGGCCGTCCTCGTGGTAGTGAATGAGTTTCCAGTCGTTTTGACTGATGATTGAGGATGGTTCGCCGCCCTGATTGCCGTAGTGAGGGTAGTGCCAATACAACGGGCGTTTGGCAATCTTGCCGCCCTTGAGCAACGGCACGATGCTGACGCCGTCGACTGCCTGCTTGGCCGGCACGTTCACCCCGGCCAGCTCGAGCAGTGTCGGGTACCAGTCTATGCCGTTGACCGGCACGGCACTGGTACCGCCCGACTTGGTCACGCCCGGTGCCTTGATGTAGTACGGCTCGCGGATGCCACCCTCCCACTGCCGGCCCTTGCCGCCGCGTAGTGGTGTGTTGCTGGTTGAGTAGGCATCGCCGGAGGACACACCACCGTTGTCGGACGTGAAGCAGACGATAGTGTTTTTGTCCAAGCCAAGCTCATCGAGTTTGTCCAGGACGATCCCGACAGCGTCGTCCATCGTCTCGATCATCCCGGCGTAGATCGGGCAGTCCTGCACCTGGCGGACATTCAACCGGCGGTCAAACTTGAAACGCTCCTTGGCCAAGCCGGCCGACTCGGCCTTGTCCCGGTATTTTTTCCACAGTCCGGGTGTGGTCTGGATCGGGCCGTGCACGGAATAGAATGAAAGGAAGGCGAGAAACGGCTTGTCCTTGTACGCCTCGATGAACTTGGCGGTTTCGTTGCCCAAGCGGATGGGCAGCGACTCGCCAGGGGGGCCGGACTCAAGCGTTGGATTAATCCAAGGCGAGAAAAAACCACCACGTGGGCTGCCGACATCCCACCCTCCTTTGTTGATGTCGAATCCGTGATCCTCCGGCCAGGAGCCCTTGCCGCCGATGTGCCATTTGCCGGCGTAAAACGTCTTGTAGCCCTGCTCCCGCAGCGCCTCGGCCAGCGTGATCTCGGAGGCTCGCAGTGCGCGATCGTACTCGGGGGGCAGATGCGTGTCATTACGACGCGTACCACGCCAAGCCTCCCCGGCGCGGTCGCCGATCCAGGTGGTGATGCCGTGGTTGGTCGGATATTTGCCGGTCATAATGCTGGCCCGGGACGGACTGCAGACCTGACACGCCGCATAGCCGCGGGTGAACTTCATCCCCTCTCGCGCGATGCGGTCGATGTGCGGACTCTCGTAGTACTTCGAGCCCTCGTTGCCCAAGTCCTTCCAGCCAAGATCATCGGCAAGGATGAAAACAATGTTGGGGCGGGTCTTGGACTTGGCCTCCGCCGCATCCAATCCCCCGAGCCAAGCCAAGGCGCAGACCAGCGCCAAGGAGGTTGTTTTGAGATTCATCATGTTAATCATTCGGTGCGGATGAAATTGCAGCCACGCGGGGCTTTGTCAATCCGCCACCGTTTTCGTCGTGCATCTTTGCGGCGAAACGTTACTCTTCCCGGGTTCACTTAGCGGCTTGATTGTCGCTCCACTTTTTTAAGTTATGTTTGATTTTTTGGCTGAAGAACAGGCCTCCATCTGCGGGGGCAGTCACTTGAAACGCCGGGAGTTTCTGCAGGTCGGCGCGCTTGGCGCGGCCGGGTTGTCGCTGCCGCAGCTGCTGGCCGCGAAGGAGGCCGGCGCCGTCCGGCCCGGGCACGACAACCGTGCCTGCATCATGATCTTCAATCTCGGGGCTCCCAGTCACGTCGATTTGTGGGACATGAAACCGGATGCGCCCCGGGAGATTCGCGGGCCGTTCAAGCCGATCCGCACCAAGTCTCCCGACATCGACATCTCGGAGATTCTCCCCCGGCACGCGAAGATCGCCGACAAGTTTTCGCTCGTGCGGACGGTTCACCACGGCGGCGCGGCGGTGCACGATGCTGGCTGGCAGATCATGCAGACCGGCCGACGCTTCACCGGCGGCATCCAGACTCCGCACGCCGGGGCGGTGGCCAGTTACCTGCTGGGCCGCAAGAGCGACCTGCCGCCGTTTGTCGTGCTGCCGGAGTTGATGGGGCGCGGCGGCGGCAATATGCCCAACGGTCAGGCCGGCGGTTTCCTCGGCAAGGCGCACGACCCGTTCGCCCTCAACGCCAACCCGGCGCAGAAGGATTTCAAGGTGCCCGACCTGCTGCCGCCCGACCAGATCGGGGCTGCGCGACTCGATCGACGGCGAAAGATGCGCGAAATCGTCGATGGTGCGGTGAAAAATTTCGAGGCCAGCGAGGACGCCCGATTGCTCAACGACAGTTTTCATTCCGCCTTCCGCATGATGACCAGCGAACAGGCCCGCGCCGCGTTCGACATCACCAAGGAAAAACCGGCCGTGCGCGAACGCTACGGCATGAACCGCTTCGGCCAATGCTGTCTGCTCGCCCGGCGGCTCGTCGAAAATGGCGTCCGCATGGTCACGATCAACAGCTTCCTCACTGTCTTCGATCAACTCTCGTGGGACATCCACGGCTCGAAGCCGTTCATCTCCGTCAAGCAAATGAAGGAACAGGTTGCCCCGATGTACGACCAAGGCTACAGCGCACTGATCGAGGATCTGCACGAGCGCGGACTACTCGACGACACGATGGTGACCACCCTGTCGGAGTTCGGGCGCACGCCCAAGGTCAACCCGGCCGGTGGACGCGATCACTGGCCGCAATGTTTTACCTGCTCCTTCGCCGGCGGTGGCGTGCAGGGCGGACGCGTGGTGGGCAAAAGCGATCCCATCGGCGGATTCCCGGCCGAGCGACCGGTGGAACCAGGCGACGTCGTGGCGACGATCTTTCACAGCCTCGGCCTCAACCCCGGAGCCACACTCCCCGGGCCAAGCGGACGCCCCTTCCCGCTGGTCGACTTTGGTAACGAACCCATCAAGGAACTGTTCGCATGAGATCACGAGTTGCACTTAGTCAAGCGCTGTTGTTCCTCGCGCTGACCCTCCCGGCCGCGGCCGAGGACGATCGCAAACTGAGCTTTCGGCACGACGTGCTGCCGGTGTTGTCCAAAGCAGGCTGCAACGGTGGCGGCTGCCACGGTGCACTGGCCGGCAAGGGAGGTTTCCGGCTCAGCCTCAACGCCTACGACCCGGCCACCGACCATTACAACATTACCCGGGAAAACCGGGGCCGGCGCATCGAATTCGTCGCACCGGCAAGCAGCCTGTTCGTCACCAAGCCGACCGCAGCCGTCCGGCACAAGGGCGGCAAAGTGTTGCACGAAAACTCCGAGGCGTACCGGATTCTCACGCGCTGGATTCAGCAGGGTGCGCCCGGGCCTAGCGACGGCGACCCCACGATCGAGCGCGTCGAAATGTCCCCCACCCTTTCCCAGTTGAAAAAAGGCCAAGCGCAGCAGTTAACTGTTCGCGCGTTTTTCAGTGACGGCACCGAGCGCGATGTCACCCGCTGGGCGCGTTTCGCCTCGACCGATGCGACCGTAGCCGAGGTGGACGAAGCCACCGGCTTGGCCAAGGTTATCGGCCACGGCGAGGGCGCAGTCACCGCATGGTACTCGGGGCAAATCGCGTTGGCCCGAATTACCTCCCCTTGGCCAAGCGACATCCCGGACGAGGTCTACAGTCAGACGCCGCGACGCAACGTGATCGACGACGCCGTGCTTGGCCAGTTGCGCCGGCTAAACCTCAAGCCGTCGCCGAGGAGTTCCGACAGCGAATTCATCCGCCGAGTCCACCTCGACGTCGTCGGCATGCTCCCGACACCCGAGGTCACCCGGGCCTTTCTCGCTGATCCGTCGGAAACCAAGCGCGACGCAATGATCGAGTCTCTGCTCGCCCAGCCGGAGTTCGTCGACTACTGGACCTATCGGCTGTCCGACCTGTTTTTGATCAGCGGCCGCAAGCTCCGCCCTGATGCGCTCAAGTCGTACTACCAATGGCTGCGCGGCGAGATGGAAACAGGCACCCCTTGGGATCAAATCGTGCGGCAGGTTGTCTCAGCCCGGGGTGACACGATGAAAAACGGAGCCACGAATTTTTACTCGGTTCACCAGGATCCCGAGACCATGGCGGAGAACGTCAGTCAGGCGTTCATGAGTCTCTCGATCAACTGTGCCAAGTGCCACAATCATCCACTGGAAAAATGGACCAACGACCAGTACTACTCGTTTGCCAACCTGTTCGCGCGCGTACGGGCCAAGGGCTGGGGCGGCGATGCCCGCAGCGGCAACGGGGCGAGGACGCTTTTCATTGCCAACCGTGGCGACCTGATTCAGCCGCGCACCGGCAAGCCCCAACCGCCGGCACCGCTCGATGGCCAGGCGATCGAAAGCGACTCACCGGAAGACCGCCGCGAGGCGCTGGCCGAGTGGCTGACCGCCCCCGAGAATCCGTACTTCACCCGCTCCATCGCAAACCGAGTCTGGGCCAACTTTTTCGGGCGCGGCATCGTGGAACCGGTCGACGACCTGCGCGTCTCCAACCCGGCCTCCAACGAGCCGTTGCTCGAGGCGATCTCGGCCCACCTTGTAGAGAATCGCTACGACCTCAAGGCGCTCATGCGGCTCATTTTGCAGAGCGAAACCTACCAGCGCACCAGCGCGCCGCTCCCGGAAAACATGGGGGATCAGAAATATTACTCGCGCTACTACCCACGCCGGTTGATGGCGGAAGTGCTGCAGGACGCCATCACCTCGGTCACCCGCATTTCGCCCAAGTACGACAAGATCACGCTCGCCGACGGCAGCACGCAGGGAACGAACTTTTATCGCGACGGAACGCGTGCACTGCAGTTGTTTGACTCCTCCGTGACGTCCTATTTTCTTAAGACTTTCGGCCGCAACGAACGCGAGATCACCTGCGAATGCGAGCGCTCCAACAAACCGAGCATGGTGCAGGTGCTCCATCTCTCCAACGGCGACACGCTCAACAGCAACCTGCGCAGCGAACAGAGTTGCGTGAACGTCATGATCCCCCAAAGCGACGAGGAAATCATCGAGGAAACCTACCTACTCTGCCTCTCCCGCCCGCCGAGCGATGGCGAACGGAAACGGCTAATCGCGATGTTCGACAGCACGCCCGAGAAAGAGCGCCGGGCTGCCATCGAGGATTTGTTCTGGGCGTTGATGACCAGCCGCGAATTTCTGTTCCAGCACTGAGCCATGAAATTCCTGAACACTCTTTTCCTCTCAGCACTTGCCATCCCGGCCCTTGCCGAAACGGTTGATTTTCATCGCGACGTCGCGCCCATCCTTCGCGAGTACTGTGTCGGTTGCCACAACAACGATGATCTCGAAGGCGAACTCTCCGTTGAAACATTTCAACTGCTGATGAAGGGCGGCGAAAACGGGACACCCATCAAGCCCGGTGATCGCGCCGAGTCTCTGCTGGCCAAAGTCATCACAAAACAGGCTAAGCCGTACATGCCGCCTCGCAGGGAACCGCAACTTTCACCGGCCCAGGTTGACACTCTCCTGCGGTGGATCGATCAGGGTGCGAAGCCGCCAGCCGACGATCGGTCGATCCTCGCCAACCTTAACGTCCCGGAGGTCGAAGCCGCTGGCAACGCGCTTAGCCCCATCACCGCATTGGCCATCAGCAAAAACGGGCAGCTCGCAATCGGCCGTTACGGCGCAGTGCAACTTGGCGAAAAGTCGTTCAGCGGCATCACCGGCAAAGTCAATGCCATCGCGATTTCACCGGACGAAAAAACGTTGGCTGTTGCCGGCGGCACACCGGGGCTCAACGGAGTCGCCACGTTGTTCGACCTTGAAACGGGCGAAAAACTTAGCGAACTCACCGGCCATCGCGATGCGCTTTACGGCATCGCCTTTTCGCCGGATGGCAATCAACTGGCCACAGCCGGATACGACCGCATCATCCAGCTTTGGAACCCCGCATCCGGCGAAAAACTCCGCACTCTCAAGGGACACAACGGCGCTGTTTACGGCATCGCGTTCAGCCCGGACGGGCGCGTCCTTGGCAGCGCCGGCGGCGACTCATCCGTCAAACTTTGGAACACCTCAGACGGCCAACGGCTCGACACCTTCGGGCAACCGACCGGCGAACAATTCCTCACCGCCTTCACGCCCGATAGCCAATTCGTGATTGCCGGCGGTGCGGACAAACAGATTCGCCTGTGGCGCTGGGTCAGCAGGGACAAGGCGGGGATCAATCCACTCGAGCGGGTGCGGTTTGCGCACGAGGATGAGATTACCGATCTCGCTATCGACCCCAGCGGCACGCGCCTGGCCACGGCTTCCGCTGACCGGACGATCAAGGTTTGGTCGCTCCCCGTGCTCGAGCCGCTGCAGACGATCGGCAGCCAAGCGGACGTGGTTTCGGCGTTGGTGTTCAGCGCGGATGGCCAAGCGCTGCACGTCGGCCGAATGGACGGCTCAACTGAAAAAATCGCTCTCCGCTTGGCCAAGCGCACAGATTCCCTGGCCAAGGCGGACGCCGAGGCCACGGCGATCGAAACAAGCAAAGCCGAGCCGATTGAGCTGGCTGAAAAGGAACCGAATAATATCCCGGCCGAGGCCACGGCGATCACGCTGCCGGCTGTTTTGACCGGGATGATTCACGGCGAACAAGGCATCGACTCTGACCTGTTTCTTTTTCAAGCCAAGGCCGGTGAGGAGTGGGTGCTCGAGACCAACGCCGCCCGAAGTAAGTCGCCCATCGACACAAAACTCGAAGTGCTCGATGCTGACGGCAATCCGATCGAACGTGCCCGCCTCAAGGCCGTGCGCGAAAGCTGGCTGACCTTTCGCGGCAAGGACTCGAACACCTCAAACGATTTTCGTCTGTTCAAGTGGGACGAGATGACGCTCAACCAGTTGCTCTACGTGAATGGCGAGGTCGTGAAGTTGTGGCTCTACCCGCGCGGCCCGGACAGCGGCTACATCGTTTATCCCGGCAGCGGCAACCGACACGGCTACTTTGATACGACACCGCTCGCGCATCCGCTTGGCCAACCGGCCTACATTGTCGAGCCCCTGGCCAAGGGCGAAACGGAAATCGCCAACGGCCTACCGACATTCCCGGTCCACTATCAAAACGACGACGAAAGCCAGCGCCGACTGGGCCGCGACTCGAAGCTCACCTTCACCGCCCCAGCGGACGGACAATATCTGGCAAGGGTCAGTGACGTGCGCGGATTTCAGGGCAGTGACTTTAAATACACGCTCACCGTCCGACCACGCAAACCGGACTTTAAGGTCAGCATCGGCGGCTTTCCCGACGGCGTCCCGAAGGGAAGCGGACGTGAGTTTAGCTTCAGGGTCGAACGAAAAGACAACTTCAACGGGCCCATTCGGCTGGACATCAGCGATGCCCCCGCCGGGTTTCACATCAGCACGCCCATCATCATTGAGGCGGAACAGCAGCGGGCGTTTGGCTCAATCCACGCCGACGCCGACGCTGCCATGCCGGAGAATGACTTCGTGACCGTGACCGCCACTGCGACGATTCGCGGCAAGGAAATCGTCCGTAAAATTGGCAAACTCTCCAACATCAAGCCGCTCGGCAAACCGAAACTGCTCGTGCAGGTGACCAGCAACACCAGTGGTGCCGTCGAAACCGGTACGTTCGCCGAGCCGCTGGAGTTCACCATCGCCCCCGGCGAAACCATCTCGGCCCGAGTGAAGGTGGAGCGGAACGGATTCAACGGACGCATTCAGTTGGGTAGCCACGACGCAGGACGCAACCTCCCTCACGGCGTCTATGTTGACAACATCGGGCTGAACGGACTGCTGATCGTCGAGGGCCAGACTGAGCGGGAGTTTTTCATCACCGCCGATCATTGGGTGCCGGAAACCACCGCCCGTTTCCACATCAAGGCTAGCCCCGAAAAAGGTATCGCCTCCAACCCCCTGATCATCCACGTCAAAAACAAATAACCCCGCTTGGCCAAGGCGTTGTTATCTTATTTAGGCCTTGGTGAAGACCTCGCGCGCGCCGGCCTTGGTGCTGTCGGCGAAGGTTTCCTCTTCCACGCCGAGGCTGTGGAGGACGCTCAGGAAAACATCGGACATTTGGGTTTTGCCGTTGCGCCAGTATTGGTCGTGCTTTAGGCCCATGTTGGCGCCGCCGGCGACTAGGGTGGGCAGGTTTTCCGGCAGGTGCGTGGTGCTGGCGCCGGAGCCGTACAGCACGATGGTGTTATCGAGCACGGTGCCCTGGTTTTCCTTGTAGCCTTGGAGGCGCTTGAAAAAATGGACGAGTTGCTCGGTGAGAAACTGGTCGTACTTGGCGAACATCAACTGGCCGTCCTTATCCTGCGCGTGCGACAAGCTGTGGTGGGTGCGCTTGATGCCGAGCTTGATGGGAAAGGTGTCGCTGATGCCCATGCCGTCCTCGCGGTTGAGCATGAAGGCGATGCTCCGGGTGATGTCCGCATCAAACGCCAGCGCGATGAGGTCAAACATGGTGCGGTAATACTCGCCGGGATCGCCCTCGGAATGCGCGTCGAGCTCGAGGTGCGAGTGGTCCTGTTTCTTGAGCGGAATATCGATCCACTTCTCGGATGCGACGAGGCGTTCCTCCACCTCATTGAGCGAGGTAAGGTACTGATCCATTTTCTCGCGGTCGGATTTGCCAAGGCTTTGGTTGAGAGACTTGGCCTGCTCGAGCACAGCATCCACCAGCTTAATGCGGCGCTTAAGGTTCTTGCGCTGAGCCTCCATGGACGCGCGGTCGGCGCGGAAGAGGCGGTTGAAAATCTGGCGTGGATTATTCTCTGCCGGGATCGGCTTCCCGGTGGCGCTGTAGGAAATGGTGCCGGTGCGCGACAGGAAACCCACGCCGGCATCGACGGACATCACCAACGACGGTTGCCTGCAGAATTGCTTGGTGTGCTTGGCCACCACTTGGTCCAGCGCCACGCTGTTGTACACCTCTCGCTTCGGATCCTGCAACGGCGCTCCGGTGAGCCACATGTCCGAGCAAACGTGCGGGTCGGACTTTGGGCCATTCGGGTGATACAACCCGCCCATAAAACTCAGCTGCTGGCGGAACGGCGCGAACGCCTCGGTCGATTTGCCGAATACAAACTCCCCGTCCTTCTCCGCGCGCGGGAACCAGCTCCACTCATCGATGTCATGCTTGGCGTGCGGCAGCGACATACCGTTGGCCGTGTAGAGCGCGCAGAAACGCCGCGGCGTCTTCTCCGCCACGTCCTTGCCCATCGCCTCCAACACCGGCAACGCCAGCGTCATGCCCGCCGTTCCCTTGAGGAACGCGCGCCGGTCGAGTTTGAAAGTTTGGCTCATGTCGCTTGAAAATTACTTGGTTAAAAAAATGTCGCTGGTGATAACGAACCGGATCAGGTCCTGCATCCGGTAACCGTTTCGACGCAAATTAGGGCCCTTTTCTTCGAGAAACACAAGCTCGTTATACGTAAGCGTGCGGCCGGTGGCATAGGTGGCGAGGTGCTTTAGAGTGCTGAACGCCACTCGATCCATGCGCGGGCCGGCGAGGTAGGCGCGCAGGGCGGCGAAGTCGGCCACCTCAGTGGCGTCGGGCAGTTTGGCACCGGCGATTTTGTGATCGGCGCGGAACAGACCGGCGGCGTCGAATTGCTCCAGAGGCAGGCCCCACGGATCGATGCCCGAATGGCAGCCGGCGCAGCCCTTGTGGTCGCGGTGCAGCGCGAGGCGGTCACGCAGGGGAAGCTTGGGATCAATCTCCTCAATGCCCGGCACATTGGGCGGCGGATCGGCCGGCGGCTCCGCAACAATCTTGCGCGCGAGCCACGCGCCGCGTTTCACGGCGTTGGGTTCGCGACCGTCGGAAAGGCCGGCGAGGATGCTGGTTTGCGAGAGCAACCCGCCGAGGTGCGCGCGCTTGTGCTGGATGGGCGCGAAGGCAAAGCCGCGCTCGGTGCGGTCGCCGAGGCCGTGGTAGCTGGCGGTGACTTCGTTGGCCATGATGAAGTCTGACTGAACAAGATTGCTCGCGGGGAGGTTGGCGCGGATGAGATGTTGTAGCAGCTCGATTGGTTGCTGGCGCAAATAGATTTTTGTGTCGCGCGTGAGGCTCGGGAATTTTTTGTAATCCATTTCCACCACATCAAACTTGTCGAGGCTGAGCCATTGTGAGGCAAACTCCTTCGCGAACTGCCCGAAGCGCGGGTCAGCGATCATGCGCGTGATCTCCGTATCGAGCGCGGCGCGCAGTTTACCGGCGGCGGCCAGATCCAGCAGGCGTGGGTCTGGCATGGTATTCCAGAGAAAGTACGAGAGCTTCGAGGCCAGCTCGTGATCGGTGAGCGGCTCAGGCTTGGGCGTCTCGCTTTTCTCGATGAGAAACAAAAACTGCGGCGAGGTCAGCACGATCAGCAGTGTGTCCTTGATGCTCTGCATGAAGTCAGGTTGATCGGTGTACGATTCCTTCCACACGGCCATCAGCGAGGTTTCCTCGGCAGCGGTGATCGGCCGGCGAAAGGCGCGGCCAGCGAAGTCCCGCACAATCTCGCGCGCGTATTCCTCCGGTTTATCTTCATTCGCCGAGCCGATGAAAATTCGCCGGTGCGTCGCCGGCGGCCAGCTCTCGTAGTACGGCCCTTCAAATTCCACCGACTGCACACGCAGCCGCGGCCGTTCGCGGCCGTCTGTGTACTCGCTGCGCACGCCGATCTCCCGCACGCCGGCGAGGTAGTTGTCGTTCTCCACCTGCACGTCGTCGCTCGGGTAATTGTTGATGGCCCCTTCAAACACATACTCGCGCAGGGCCGTATCCGTCACCGCCACCGGCTGTTGCACCGGCGAAAAGGTGCTGCCGCAATCGCGCCGCAAGCCAAGGTGCACGCCCAGCCACGGCGAGCGTTCCTCAAATTTTTCGAAGCGTTTGGCCAAGTCGCTCTCCGGCGAGAGGGGCGTGAAATTCACCTGATGCACCGGCGCGCCGGTCGACGTTTTCGTGCGAAATGCCAGCCGCCCCTTGGGCAGCCGCACCACCATGAGCGGCGCCTGATGCCGCGTGGCCATGAACTCGCGCCCGCCAAGGTACAGCATCACGTCCTGCGGCTTCTCCGGCGGCGCCTTCAGCTCGATGCCCGCCGCGCGGCCCGGCGCGAGCAGCGCCTGAATTTCCGCCTCGCCCAGCGCGCGGGTGTATAGCCGCACGCCGTCGATTTGCCCCTTGAAAAGTTTCGAATCCTGAATGCGCCCGATGTGCAAATCCACTTTCGGGTTGTCCAAAACCGTTGGCGCGATTGTGCCCTTGGCCACCTGAAAACCGTTGATGAACAGGCGCGTTTGGTTCTCGCCCCGCCGCACCACCGCCGCCACGTGCTGCCATTGGTTCACGCGAATGACACCCGGGCGCGACTGGACCGTGCCGTTGGGGGCGTTGTCCGGGTTGGCCGTCTCGATGCGCAAAACGCCCTGATTGTTCGGCATGTCGAGATACCATCCGTGCGTCCAGCTGTATTTGCCGAGGCAAACGATGCCGCCCTGCCGCAGTTGCGTGGGCCGGATCCACGCGGCCACGGTGAATTCGCCGTCACCCACGTTCATCACCGGATCGCGCGACACCACCACTGCATCATCATTGCCATCAAAATCCACCGCTTGGCCAAGCGGACTCTTCACAAACTTCGCGCCACCCACCAGCTTACCGTGCAAACTTTTCGGGCGCCGCACACTGTCCGCATTGCCATCCAGCTCCCACGCACCTACGAGCTTATCGTTCAGCTTCGACGCATCCGGCTTGATCTGAGCGTTGGCCGGTGTTTGCAAAAACACATCCACCTGATACAGCCCCGCCTTGGAAATCTCGATCGTGCGCGGCCGCACCGACCCCTGCACGCCGAGCATGCCTTCGGCTGGCTTGGCCCGCGCCGCGCCGCGCTCTAGCAAAAGAGCATCAGCATACTTCGCGGCCTTCACCCGCACCCGAAACTTCCCTTGCTTGGGTAGCTCACGCAGGGAGATTTTGAAATTCGCGCGTGGCCCATAGGTACTGGCCACCTGCCAAACTTCCGCACTGGGAATCGCCGGTCGCAGCAGCAAACCATCCGCCGCCACCTGATGCGCCTTGCCCAGCGGATAGCCCTTGGTACCGCGCATGCAGGCAAACACCGCGTGATAAATGCTGTCGTACTCGCGCCAACCGCGCACCGTGCCGTTGCCCTGATAGCCCTCGTTGAAGCGCCATTGCGTGCGCATCTTGAACGGCTCAAATTCAAACGGCTTCGTAGGCACCAGTTGCGTGACGATGAAATTATCGTTCGCTAACAACGCACTGTTTGCGCCAAGGATCAGCCGGTCCGGGCACGGCTTCGGATTGATCTCGTGTCCGAGGTTCACGCGAAAGTTTTGAATCACCGGCTTCGCCTGCGGATCCACAATCGCCAAGTCCAGCGCCCGTTCCGCGATTTCAAAATACGTTTCCACCAACAACGGCGAGAGCAGCATCGCCTGACCGTTGTTCACGAAGCCGTCCTTCGACACCCCGTCCGGCGGCAACACCCCGGTCAAATACTCCTCCACCCCCAGCAAGTCGCGCAGTGTGTTGCGGTACTGCGCCACCGTCAGCCGCCGCGCGCCGCCGTTCTTCGGTCGTGCGCGCGTGCGCGCCATCTGCAGCGCCTCGTCAATCCACGCCACCAACGCCTCCCGCTCCGCCTTACTCGGCTGCGCTTCATCCTCCGGCGGCATTTCCTCCTCCAACAACTGCTTCCGGATAATCTCCCAATGCCGCACCTCCTTGTCCGGCACGGTGCCATCCAAATAATCCACCCGAATCCCCGCTTTCGGCTTGTTCTCACCGTGGCAATCAAAACAAAACTTCTGAAAAATCGGCCGCACCGTACGCTGAAAATCCTTCTGCACCACCGCCAGCTCCTTGGCGGAAACCATTGTGGCCAAAACAAATAATAATGTGGGTGCAATGCGGCTGATCATCTCTGGCGAGAAATTGTCTCTTGTTTGACGTGCCGTGGCAAGAGCACTCCAAAATTGCATTGACCTGCTCGCGCGCGTACAAACTCCGCATGCGCATTTTTTTATCCCTATTGGGATTGTGTGTCGGACTGCAGGCGGCTGATCGGCCAAACATCCTTTGGATCACGGCCGAAGACATGAGCCCCGTGCTCGGCTGTTACGGCGACAAGTTTGCGGTGACGCCGAATATCGACCGACTGGCCAAGGAGAGCGTGCGCTACACCAAGGCGTTTGCGAGTGCGCCGGTGTGTTCGCCTTCGCGGTCGTGTTTGATTACCGGTTGTTATCCCGCTTCGCTGAGCACGCAACAAATGCGGTCGGGCTTTGCCATTCCGAAAAGCATGCGCGGGTTTCCGGCGTTGCTGCGGGCGCAGGGGTTTTACACGAGCAACAACGTGAAGACCGATTACAACACGGCCAATTACGCGGAGATCATCAAGGCCTCGTGGAACGAAAGCAGCGCCACCGCCCACTGGCGACAGCGAGGCGATAAAGCGCAGCCTTTTTTCAGTGTGTTTAACCTGATGACCTCGCACCAAAGCCGCTCGATGGTGTGGCCCTACGCGCGCTTTAGGAAGGAGGTGCAAAGTACGCTGCCGCCGGGCGCCATCCACGACCCCGCCAAGGTGCCGGTGCCGCTGTATTATCCGGACACCCCACTCATCCGCCGCGAGCTGGCGCGCTTCTACGATTGCGTAAGCGCGATGGATCTGCAGGTGGGCGCGATCCTGAAACAATTGGAAGAAGACGGCCTTGCAGAAAACACGATCGTGTTTTTCTACAGCGACCACGGCAGCGGCATGCCCCGCCACAAACGCGCCCTGCTCGATAGCGGCATGCACGTGCCCCTGCTCATACGGTTCCCTAAAAAATGGCAGCAACTCGCCCCCGGCAAACCCGGCAGCACCACCGATCGTCTCGTGAGCTTCGTCGACTACGCGCCCACCGTGCTGAACCTGCTTCGCCAGCCGATCCCCAAGGCTATGCAGGGCGAACCCTTTCTCGGCCCGGATGCCGCCGCGCCGCGCCGTTACGTGTACGGCCACCGCGATCGCGTGGACGAAGTGCGCGATCTCGCCCGCTCCGTGCGCGACCGCCGATACCTTTACATCCGCAACTACATGCCACACCTCGGCTACAACCAACCCACCGCCTGGCCCGACAAAGGCGAAATCCGCCACGAGTTTTATCGCTTGGCCAAGCGCGAAAAAATGACCGACGCCCAATGGCACTATGCCGGCCCCACGCGTCCCATTGAGGAACTGTACGATTGCAAGATCGACCCGCAGAATTTGAAAAACCTCGCCGGCTCCAAGGCGCATCAAAAAATTCTCAAACGTCTCCGCAACGCCCACCGTAAACACATCCGCGACACTGTCGATTTGGGCTTCCTTCCCGAGAGCGAGGCATGGGAGATGTTTGCCCAAAAAACCGGCTGGGAACTCGGCCAAAGTGGCCAAGTGAAAATGGGTGCCATCCAACGCGCCGCCACTCAAGTTGGCACAGCCGATGAAGCCACCCTCGCCCAAAATCTTACCTCCAAAAATGCCAGCATCCGCTACTGGGCCGCGCTTGGCCTGGTCCACCGCAGCGCGCTGAAAATCGAGACCAAACAACTCCTCCGCAAAGCCCTCACCGACGAATCCCCCGCCGTCCGCATTGAGGCTGCCAACACGCTGGCCCACCATGGCGACTCCGCCCGAGCCGCGCAGGCGCTCATCAAGGATCTGGCCCACGAAAACCTCATCATCGTCACCCACGCCGCGCGCACTATCGAGCTACTCGGCGAGACAGCCCTCAACGCCAAAGTCCCGATGGCCGCCGCCCTCAAGCGCGCCGAAACCATACGCCCCCCCAACACCCCCGCCACCGTCGTCCTACCCGGCGACAAAGATCTGGCCATGTTCGTCGCGTTCAGCTGCCGAGCTTTTTTGTCAAAATTTGACACTTCGGATTAAATATGGATTTTCTCATGTGAATAGTAATATCTTAGATTTACCCGTAAATGACATTTACGGAGCCAAGACTTGTCTATCAAAACTCCACGCGAAAGTTTACCTTTTGGTGAATATTGCCTCGAGATGCGGCTTTAGATATCAATATTCTCACCTAGAAATCTTATACAAGAGTTACCAAAAAGATGGATTAGTTGTTTGCGGATTTCCTTCAAATAACTTTGCTAACCAAGAACCTAAGTCTGAAAATGAAATAGAAATGTTTTGCAAGGTCAATAAGGGAGTTACGTTTCCCCTTTATTCAAAAATAAATGTCAAAGGTCAGAACATTCACCCAATTTACGATATGCTTGTTAAAGACGAAAAATATGGAGGAAAAATTAGGTGGAATTTTTCGAAGTTTCTGCTAGACGGAACGGGGCATGTTTTTGGAAGATTCTCGCCATTTAAAAATCCAAACTCAAAGAAAGTACGAAAAGAAATCGAGACTAAGTTAAGCCCATTTTAAAATGAATATAATTGCGAACTGCAATCAAAAAGGTTGTCCAAAAGAGTGGAAAAAACTGGAAACATCAGGGGAAACCCATATTGGTTTGTGTCTAGAATGCTTCCGCAAAGTCACTTTAGTAGAAACAATCGAAGACCTAAATGCCAGAACAGAAATTGATGAAAAAGCAGCAATCAATTCAAGTCTCCTAAACTGAGTATAAGAAATAAATATGAAATTAAATTTAAAATCGGCAATACACTGGTTCCATGCCGATTTTAAGGTTGCAGATAATGATACAAATGATGACAGAATTGATTATGCCAGATGCTTTTCATTAATATTTATAC
>Ga0209036_1000274_pt1 | contig 21736 bp, 21 predicted proteins | sample MarorgKNORR_S2LV_3_FD_188222 | JGI IMG/M metagenome (GOLD analysis project Ga0209036, IMG submission 188222) | Marine microbial communities from the Southern Atlantic Ocean, analyzing organic carbon cycling - DCM_A/KNORR_S2/LV (SPAdes) (version 2) | ecosystem: Environmental > Aquatic > Marine >... | reverse complement strand
AATCAATGGATTGAGGGAGTTGAATTATTTAATACTAAATCTGAATATAAAAATTCAGCATTTGAAAATTTTGAGGTAAATATCAAGAAAGTGGATTTACATGTTTAAAAAAACCTTACTTGTAAATAAACATGGAGATGAATTTACTGGTTGGTCGGAATATTCTTTTAAACCAGCAACAGGTGAGTTAATTTTTAATACAGCAATGACAGGGTTCGTTGAAATCTTAAGTGATCCGTCATATATAAATCAAATTGTAACCTTTACATCTTCTCATGTAGGAAATTATGGACTATCAGAAATTGATTTTGAATCGAATAAACCAAAGATTGAAGCTGCAGTAGGAAATACATTTAGTCATTCTCCCTCTTCATGGAGATCGCAAAAAGCTCTTACTTCATGGTTAGCTGAATATGAGATTCCATTCAGTGGTGGGTTTGACGTAAGAGCAATTACTAAATACTTACGTGATCGTGGAACTAGTATGTATGCTTTGGGTGTAGACATTGATAAAAATGATTTACTTGAGTTACTTAATTCTGCGACAAACATTTTAGGAGACGACTCTGCCTTAACAGCTGGAAATTTAGACATCAGTAGCAATGCACCAGAGGGAAAGGTTGGTATATTAGATTTGGGTGCCAAAAAAAGTATTGTAAATGTCTTAGAAAATTTAAATTATCAGGTTGTGGCTATAAAACCAGATTCGTCTGCAGAAGATATTCTCTCAATGAATCTAAAAGGGCTTTTAATTTCAAATGGTCCAGGTGATCCAAGATCTCTTATAGATGTAATAAAAACGATAAATAATTTAATAGGCAAAATACCGATATTTGGAATTTGTTTAGGTCATCAAATATTAAGCCTTGCCTGCGGACTAAAGGTAAATAAATTGGAGTTTGGACATCATGGTTCTAATCATCCTGTAAAAATCAAAGGGATTAAAAAAGCATTAATAACTGCCCAAAATCATGGATTTGCAGTGCAAGAATTTGGTGAAAATTTAGTACACAAAGATTTTGGAAATATAGAAAATTATGCAAGTAATTTAAATGATGGTAGTAATGAAGGTATTAGCCTATGGGATTCAATGGCATACTCTGTTCAGTTTCATCCTGAATCTGGTCCAGGAACATCTGATGGATTACAAATATTTAACCCTTTTGTTGAAATGATGGAAAAACAGTATGCCAAAAAATAAAGAGATTAAAAGTATTCTGATTATTGGATCAGGACCCATAGTAATTGGTCAAGCATGTGAATTTGACTACTCAGGATCACAAGCTGCCAAAGCATTAAAAAATGAAGGGTACAGAATTATATTAGTAAACTCGAATCCAGCAACAATAATGACAGACCCAAAAATGGCAGATGCAACATACATAGAGCCATTAACATTTGAATTTCTTAAAAAAATAATAGAAATTGAAAAACCTGATGCTGTTTTGCCAACTTTAGGGGGTCAAACAGCACTAAATCTCGCAATGGAACTAGATGAGAGTAATATTTTCGCACAAAATAATATAAAACTATTAGGAGCCTCAGCAAAATCTATTGAAGTTGCAGAAAATCGATGGAAATTTAAAAACGCAATGGAACATGTTGGTATTAAAACCCTCAAAGCGGAGTATGTCAGATCTATTCAAGAGGGAATTAATGTTAGTAAGAAAATAGGATATCCTCTTATGCTCAGGCCTTCATATATTCTTGGAGGTGGTGGAACAGGGTTAGTACAAAGTGAAAAAGATTTAAATAGCAAACTAAAAGAAGCGTTCAATGCATCTCCCACACAAGAGGTCTTAATTGAGGAATCTGTTTATGGATGGAAAGAATTTGAGCTTGAAGTCATGCGAGATCAAGATGGTAATGGCGTAATTGTTTGTGGAATCGAAAATTTTGATCCTATGGGAGTTCATACAGGAGACTCGATAACTATTGCGCCGATACAAACCTTATCTGATAAAGAGTATCAAGAAATGAGAGATGAGGCGTTACTCTGTCTCGATACTATAGGCATAGCAACAGGTGGCAGTAATGTACAATTTGCTGTTAATCCACTAAATGGTGAAAGAAGAATAATTGAAATGAATCCAAGAGTTTCCAGGTCATCAGCTCTAGCATCTAAAGCCACAGGGTTTCCAATTGCCAAATTTGCAGCATTACTTGCAGTAGGATATAACCTAACAGAACTTAAAAATGATATAACTGGCTCTACTCCGGCTAGCTTTGAGCCTGTTCAGGATTATGTTGTTGTGAAAATTCCCAGGTTTGACTTTCCAAAATTTCCGTCTACAGATGATGTACTAGGCACATCGATGCAAAGTGTGGGTGAAGTAATGTCAATAGCATCAACATTCACAGAAAGTTTAACAAAAGCTATTAGATCTCTTGAAATTGGAAAAACTGGAATAAGAAATATAGATAATCGTTTTATTAATTTATCAAAAGCACACTTAGAAGAAGAAATCAAGACTCCTAGGCCGAGAAGAATCTTTGCAATTCTTGAAGGAATACGCAGAAATTGGGATATTGAAAAAATAGCTAATCTTTCGAGTATTGATATATGGTTTTTAAATGAAATAGAAAAAAGTTTTAACGTTACTCCCGAGTCTACCCCTACATCAATACTGAAAATGCTAGGTTGGACAGATGAGGATCTAGATTCAAAAGATAAAAAAAATAGCCTTAAAGATAATAGAGTTTATAAATTAGTCGATACTTGCTCAGCTGAGTTTGAATCGAAAACTCCATACCTCTACTCAACTAATGGATCAGAAGATGACGATAATACTTCAAATAACAAAAAAGTTGTTGTTATTGGCTCAGGCCCAAACAGAATTGGCCAAGGAATTGAGTTCGATTACTGCTGTGTTCATGGGGTTGAATCACTTAAAGAAAACAAATATGAATCAATAATGATAAACTCTAATCCTGAGACTGTATCCACTGATTATGACACAGCCGACAAGCTTTATTTTGAACCCCTTTCATGGGATGAAGTTAGTTCAGTACTAAAAAGAGAACAACCTGATTCAGTAATAATTCAACTTGGTGGACAGACCCCACTAAAACTTGCAAAAAAAATTCACGAAGCTGGATATAATATTGCAGGTTCATCGTTAGAAGTTATTGATGCAACAGAAGATCGTAACTTATTTCAAAAACTTTGTGAATCACAAGATATTAATCAACCAATTTCACAAATTGCTTCAAATGAGAATGAACTTATAGATTCTGTAAATGGAATTGGATATCCAGTCCTATTAAGACCAAGCTATGTATTAGGTGGAAGAGCAATGAGGGTAGTACAAAATGATACTGAACTAAAAAATTATCTTTCGATACTAGCAAGCGCAGATGACGATGGTAATCCTTTTAATTCTGGTCCATTACTTGTTGATCAATTCTTAACAGATACGGTGGAGGTGGACGTAGATTTAATATCTGATGGTAAAGAAGTATTCATAGCTGGAGTCCTTGAACACCTAGAGCCAGCAGGTGTTCATAGTGGGGATTCAACAGCAGTCCTCCCACCTTTTAGTATTAACAAAAAAATTATTAATGAGATTGAACAAAAAAGTATACAACTAGCAAAAGCTTTAAATGTTAAAGGGCTTTTGAATATTCAATTTGCAGTGAAAGAAGGGACTCTATATATCTTAGAAGCAAACCCTAGAGCATCAAGAACAATGCCTTTTGTTGCAAAGGTAACTGGAAATCAAATAATTAAAGCTGGTACTTTATTAATGCTTGGACATTCTTTGGATTTTGTAAAAAAGGAAACTGATTATTTGGATGGTTCAACAAAAAAAATAGCTATTAAAAAAGCAATTTTTCCATGGTCAAGATTTCCTGCAGAAGATACAATGCTAGGTCCCGAAATGAAAGCGACTGGTGAAGTTTTAGGAATTGGTTCAAATTTTGGAACTGCGCTTAATAAAGCTTATGCTGCAGCTGGAGTTTTAATTAATAAAAAACAAAAAGGTGTCTTTATATCACTAAGTGACAAAGAAAAACCAAACTTTGTTGAGATTGCTAAAAATTATTCTGAATTGGGTTTTAAAATTTTTGCAACTGAAGGGACTGGAGCTTATCTAGGAAAACATAATATATCTTCAACAATTGTAGGTAGAGCAAATGATAAATCACCAACCTCCCTTACAATTATTCAAGAAAATTTAGTTTCATTAGTAATCAATACCCCAACATTTGCAAATGAATATACAGATGGATGGAAAATTAGAAGACTATCTCATGAGACAGGAGTTGCTGTAGTCTCGTCAGTTAGAGAAGCCCAAGCTTTTATGAAAGCATTTTCGGAACAAGAAAATACGTTAGATGATATGGAGGCAATACAAAATGTCAGTTAAACCAATATTTTTTGCATTAGATGGCAAATCGTTGAATGAATTTGAATTTGAACTAAAAAAATTAAAAAATAAAATTTATGGAGTAAAAGTAGGCCTTGAAATGTTTATATCAGAAGGTCCTAAAGTTGTAACTCATCTTAAAGATGAGGGTTGGAATGTATTCCTAGATTTAAAACTTCACGACATTCCTAATACCGTAAAGGAAGCAACAAAAAGTGCTGGAAATATAGGAGCTGATTACTTAACAATTCACATTTCATCCTCTAAAGAAGCTCTGTATGAAGCATCAGTAAATAAAAAAGAGAGCCTTAAATTACTAGGCGTCAGCTCAGCTCTTACTAGCAAAGCCATCGATACAGAAACAAGTGAGAAGGTGTATTTAGAATTTGAATTAGCAAAAGAATCGAACGTAGATGGAGTAATTTGCCCACCATCAGAAATAACTAAATCAATTAATATTTTTGATTTAGTTGTAAGTCCAGGTATTAGATTAAAAGATGATTTATCAAATGACCAAAAAAATATAACTACACCAGAAAAAGCAATAGCTGATGGAGCTTCTTATATTGTTATGGGTAGATCTATTAGAAATAATCTTGACTATGTAATAAATGAATTAAACATATGAAAAAATTTATTGCTGCACCTTTTGGTAATTATATAAAAACCAAGAATACGATTTCTGTTTCTGGTAGCTGGACTGTCGAGAAAAGAACTGGGCGAATCATTCAAATTGCTAAAACTTTACGTTATACAAAAAAGGGATGGGTAAACAAAATCGGACTTAGAAATCCTGGAGTTGAATTTGGGATTACTAAATATAGAGAAGATGAAGTATTTTCCATCGCAGGAATTGAAAAAGACGATTGGAAAATATTTGCTGAAAAAATACCAGAAAATTTTAATATTGAAATCAATATGTCATGCCCTAATATAGACGAACACTATACAGAGGGTATTGAAGAATTTGCTCCAGATACAAGAGAATGGTTTATAGGTAAAATTTCACCTATTACAACTTTTAAAGAATTAGACAATTTCATTGAAACATTTAAGTTTAAACAAATTCATGCATGTAATACCCTTCCTGTTGACAGGGGTGGCCTAAGCGGAAAAGAATTAATACCCTATACAACAAAATTTATAAAATACTTAAAATCTAATTTTCCCAAAATAGAGATTATTGCAGGTGGGGGCATAGATTCTATTGAAGATATAGAGTACTATAAAAATATTGGAGCAGATCATGTTAGTTTTGGAACTGTTTGTTTTAATCCATTAAAATTAAGAAAGTTGATATGAATTTATTTATAAAAGAAGATTTTATTTCTCACGCAGGGCTTCCTTTAACTTGGAAAGTAGAGTGCGATGCTCTAACAGATGGTGATTATGATGCTCTGGCAAAAATTGTGAGTGAGAGATTAACCTTCAGAGATGTTAAAGGAATTCCAAGAGGTGGAATACCATTTGAAAAAGCATTAAAGCCTTACTGTACTAATAATGAACAAGATCCTTTATTAATAGCTGATGATGTTTACACTACTGGAACTTCTATGAGAGAAGTCTATGAAGAGGGAGCTATTGGCATAGTTGTATTTGCCAGAAATAAGATTAAAGACGACTGGATACAGGCTATTTGGCAGATATCAATTTAGTCTTCTAATTTATTTATTCTTCTTTGATATTTCTCTTCGTTTGACATTTCTGAACTCAAAAAACTTAATACTATTTTTAAAGAGTCGGCTTTAGTTACATTGTTTGACCCTAAACATAAAACATTTACATTATTGTGTTCCACACTTTGTATTGCCATATCTTCATTAGTTACATTTGAAGCTCTAATCCCTTTGATTTTATTTGCAGCAATTGACATACCAACACCACTACCACAAATAAGTAAGCCCCTAAAAGATGTATCGTGTAAGACAAAGTCACAAACTTTTGAAGCAAAGTCTGGAAAATCACAACTTTCTTCATCATTTGTACCAAAATCTTTTAAATTTAACTCTTTAAGATTTTCAACTAAAAACTGCTTTAGTTTATAACCTGCATGATCAGAAGCGATTGCAAGATTTTTTTTCATCAAATTAATTTTTTTAAATTTAGTAAATCATCTATTTCAGATTCAGATAGTAGCTCTCTTTCTAACAAAACCTCTTTGATGGTTTTATTAGTAGACATAGATTCTTTAGCGATTTCAGCTGCTGTATCATATCCCAGTTTTGGAACTAAAGCAGTAACTAAAATTGGATTTTTCTGAGTATTTGATTCCATTTTTTCTGTATTAGGTTCTAATCCTATTAATAATTTTTCGTTAAATACCTTTATGGCATTAGTTAACAATTCAATACTTTCTAACACATTATGTGCCATTACAGGCAACATAGTATTTAACTCAAAATTTCCATTAGTCCCTGAAAATGTAACAGCTACATCATTTCCAATGACTTGAGCACAAACTTGCATCATCATTTCAGGAATTACAGGATTAACTTTGCCAGGCATTATTGAAGATCCTGGTTGTAGTGCTGGAATTTTTAATTCATTTAATCCAGATATAGGCCCACTTCCCATCCATCTAATATCATTAGAAATTTTAAATAATGATGAAGCCAATGTTTTTAAAGTTCCTGAAAGTTGAACTATTTCATCGCGTGAACCCTGTCTTGAGAAATGATTGTCAGCTTCTTGAAAATTGATATTTAATGCCTTCTGTAATTCACCAGCAACATCAGAACCAAAACCATTAGGTGCGTTTATACCACTTCCAACAGCAGTCCCGCCAATAGGAAGTTCACTAACGCCCTGAAGAGAATTCTCGATATCTCTTATCCTGCTCTCAATTAAATTTGCATAGCCCTCAAATTCTTGTCCTAGGGTAACTGGAGTGGCATCCATTAAATGTGTTCTACCATTTTTATAAACTTCAGCCCAATCTTTGGCTTTGCTGTTAAAAGTTTCATTCATATTATTTAAATAAGTTAACAAACCACCATCTTCTTTAATAGAGAGCAAAGATGCAAGGTTTGTAGCTGTAGGTATAACATCATTTGATGATTGGCTCATATTTACGTGATCATTTGGATGAACTTCTGTATCAATTTTTTCTGAGGCTAAGGTTGCAATTACTTCATTTATATTCATATTTGTTGATGTTCCAGATCCTGTTTGAAAAATATCAACAACAAAATCTTTATCGTGCTTTCCATCTATTATTTCTTGTGCACTGTCAACTATTGCTTTTGACAATTTACTATCAATTAAGTTATTTTTTTCATTTACAACTGCACAAGCTTTTTTAATCTCTCCAAGAGATCTAATAAATACCCTTGAAAAACGTAAATTTGAAATTGGGAAATTATCAGTAGCTCTTGCAGTCGAAGCTCCAAATTTTGCATCTATAGGAACTTGAAACTCCCCCATGGAATCTGATTCAGTTCTGAATTTTTCTGTCATTACTTTCCCTGATATTGAGTGTATCCATCAGAATCAACTTCATCAATAAGTTCTTTAGAACCTGATTTTACAATTTCTCCATCAACAACGATGTGAACCATATTAACATCAAGATATTTTAGGATTCTACTGTAGTGAGTAACAATCAAATAGGAGGTGTTTTCATCTCTATTAGCATTAATTAATTCAGCAACAGATTTAATTGCATCAATATCTAAACCAGAATCTATTTCATCTAGTAAAGCAACTTTGGGAGTGGTTAAAGCAATTTGAAATAGCTCGCATCGTTTTTTTTCTCCACCAGATAAATCAACATTAACTTCTCTGTCTAAAAATTCTTTTACGCTAAATTTTTCAGCTAGCTTCTCTATTTCTTCATTATTTAAATCTTTATTTATATTTTGAGAAAATTCCCTTAGGGTTACACCAGGCAGGCCAACTGGATATTGAAATGATTGGAAAACACCAGCGTTAGACCTCTCAAGTTGTTTTTGTCCTGATAAGTCACTGTTTTCAACAAGAATTTTTCCCTGTTCTTGATAGGTTTCATTGCCCATTACAACATGGCACAGTGTAGATTTTCCTGAACCATTTGGACCCATAATTGCGTGTAGCTCCCCAGGTTTTATTTCCAAATCTATTCCTTTTAAGATTTGAACATCTCCAATAGATGCAGTTAAGTTTTCTAATTTAAGCATCTTGTGTCATTTCTAAGAAAATATAGTCATCTTCAACATTCACTTTATATTTAACTACTGGTTTTGTTGCAGGTAGTGTAACTGCATCACCAGTCTTCAAATCAAATTCAGCACCATGAAGCGGGCATTCAACTTTACAATCATAGACATCTCCTTCTGAAAGGCTTGCCTCAGCATGAGAACACATATCATCTAGTGCATAATATTCACCTTCATAGTTAAATAGAGCAATTTGCTTATCACCAAGATTTACAACTTTTGAACTATTTAATGATAATTCTGAAGTTTTCAAAGTTTTAATTTTATCCACTTACTTACCTCTTGAAATGTTCATGTATTTTGAATCAATTATATCTGCAACACTGTCATGAACTATTTTCCAGCTCGAATCATTAATGATTTCATTAAAGAAGCCCTTGATAAGCATTTTATCAGCATCAACCTTGCTTATACCTCTTGACATTACATAGTGATATATTTCTTGTTCAATCGGTCCAACAGAAGAGCCATGACTACAAATAACATCATCACAAAGTATTTCTAAATTGGGTACTGATTGTGCAGTTGCTTCTTCACTGAGCAAAATATTTCGATTCTCTTGATGTGATTCAGTTTTTACTGCACCCTCAGCAATATGAATAGTTCCTGTAAAAATTGAGCTACTTCTATCTCCTAATACACCCTTTGTAATCATATTTGAATTTGTATTTTTTCCTAGGTGGTTAACGAATACCCTACTGTCATGTATTTGTGAGTCTTCGCCAAAATATACTCCATCCAAGTAGAATCCTGAGCCATCTCCAACCAAATCGATATCCATTCTAGAACGTGAAAGCTCACCCCCCATACTTATAGTGTGTATCTTTAAATTTGCATCTTTAAGCACTTTTGCATATATTGAGTTCGCAATGTTTACATCTTCTAGACTTGTCACAGAAAGTATAATTTCTAAATTAGAATTTTCTTTTAAAGATAACTCAATTATTGGATACACATTTCCTTTTACTGAATTATTAAGGTTCAAGTATAATTTTGCGGTTTTATTTTTCTCTACACTTACTCCAATATAAGGTATGGCATTCTGATCTGACTGAAAATTAATTCTATAATATTCATCTATATCATCTTCAAAATCAATTCTGAATCCACCAGTGACTTTTTCAAATTGTTCAATATTGAAACAATCAAATGGTCTTTTTATGGAGTTATCTATTAACGGCTCACTAATGTCATTGATGTTAGTTATTTTTACATCTTTCTTGTCAGAATTAATAATGTAGGAGAAGCTGTTAAAGTCTATATCTGAGTTATCAGACTGTTGTATTTCTTTATTACTACCAACCTTAATGTCATGAAGTTCAAATATTTTCTTACCTAAATATTTCCAATCTTCATCCTTTGCAGATATTTTATTAAAATCACCAGACGACATTGATTCTAATTTTTTTTCAAATAAATTGAGGTTCAAAACTTTTCCTAATTACTAACCGACTGCGCCGGCTTCAATCATATTTAATTCAATTAGTTGGTTAAACTCCATAGCATATTCCATAGGTAGAGTCTTTGTAAATTCTTCAACAAAACCAGCAACAATCATAGATGTTGCTTCCGATTCAGAAAGCCCTCTACTCATTAGGTAAAATAATTGATCTTCACCTACTTTTGAAACTGTAGCTTCATGCCCTATCTCAGCTGATGCCTCTTCTATTTCCATATATGGGTAAGTATCAGATCTTGAATCGTCATCAAGAATTAACGCGTCACATCTAACAAAACTCTTTGCAGTTTCAGCTCCATCCTCTACTTTGACTAAACCTCTGTATGCTCCTCTACCACCACCTTTAGATATTGATTTAGATGTAATTAAAGATGTTGTATCTGGTGCAAGGTGTACCATTTTTGCTCCAGTATCTTGGTGTTGGCCTGCATTTGCAAAAGCAACAGATAACACTTCACCATGAGCACCAGGTTCCATTAGATATACGGATGGATATTTAACAGTTAGGGAAGAACCAATATTTGCATCAATCCACTCCATTGTTGCATTAGCAAAAGCTTGGGCTCTTTTTGTAACAAGATTGAAAACGTCGTTAGACCAATTTTGTATTGTTGTATACCTACATGTACCTGAAGGTTTAACTATTATTTCAACGACAGCAGAATGAAGAGCATCTGTTGTGTAAACAGGTGCAGAACATCCTTCTATATAATGAACAGAAGCTCCTTCATCTACAATAATTAATGTTCTCTCGAACTGACCCATGTTTTCAGCGTTAATTCTGAAATAAGCTTGTAGAGGGTCTTCAATATGAACACCTTTAGGAACGTAAATAAACGATCCGCCCGACCATACTGCTGAATTGAGTGCAGCAAATTTATTATCGCCAGGAGGTATTACAGTCCCAAAATATTCTTTGACTAATTCAGGATATTCTCTGACTGCTGTATCCATATCGCAGAAAATAACTCCAAGTTGTTCAAGATCTTCTCTATTTCTGTGGTAGACGACTTCACTCTCATATTGAGCTGTAACACCAGCCAAGTAACTTCTTTCAGCTTCTGGAATTCCAAGTTTTTCATATGTTTCCTTAATTTCATCTGGAACCATATCCCATGAGTCAGCTTGATCTTCAGTAGGCTTTATATAATAGTAAATATCATCAAAATCTAGAGAATCTAATTTCTCTTTTGCAACCCACTCAGGCATGGGTTTATCCAAAAATCTTTTATATGCTTTTAGTCTAAAATCGAGCATCCATTCAGGTTCTTCTTTTATCTCAGACATTTTACGTATTATGTCTTCATTTAACCCTTTTTCTGGCTTAAATACATTCTTTTCAGGATCAGACCAGCCTAAAGAATATTTACCTAAATCAATTTCAACATTTGCCATACTTCTATGTTAATAACGTACTGAATCAATCGTAAAAGTATTGATTTAATTTATTTCTGTTTTTGAGTTAATCTTAAAATTATGCCAGCAATATTTATAAATCCTACAAATAAAGAGCACGTAAAATTATTACAAAAATTAGATATCCAAAATCAAGATTTGAGAATATTTATATCTGATAAATTGCCAATAGATTTTATTGAAAGACTCCCTGGAAAGAAAGCGATAGGCAATATTGAGGATGATAGTCATATTTCTACTGCTTCAGAAGGGGCTTATTGTGGAATATATTATGAAGATATGAACAGTGAATTACGGAAAGTATTTCTAGATTCAATTCATAATTCGTCAATTCAAAGAATTATATGGATATCAACGAAAGAGCCTTCAGAGGAAATTACATCAATAGAAAACCTAATATACATTAAATATGTTGAGGAAGAAAATTACATGGAGAAGGTTTTAGAGCTTGAAGAAGTAGAAGAAATCAAAGATTCGATAATTTACTTAAAATAAATTTATACCCAATTTTTTTGGAAATTTTATAAATCTTTCAAATCTTTCCCAAGATGATTTAATGTAGTCATATACATCATAGGAATTTCCCATATACCTGACTTCAAAATGCACATGTGGAACTGTTCCATCTGCATTTCCAGAGTCACCTACATACCCAATTGTTTGCCCTGCGATAACTTCACCACCAAGGTAAATACCGTCAGCAAATGCGGTATCCCAACCTCCGAGGTTATCATTACCGTTTATATCATCATCTAAGTGAACATATAAAGAAAGCCATCCGTTCTGATGATCAATTGCAATATAATAACCAGAAGACTCTGAATATGAAATAGTGTTAACACGTCCATCTGCAATGGCAACAATTGGAGATCCCTTTTGAGCTCTTATATCAATACCCTCATGAACTCTTTTTCCATTTCCTCTTATCTCTCCCCAGTCGTCATAAAAATGAGACATTATATTATTTACTGGAAAGACCATGGATTCTAAAAATACCGAGTGTTTAGCATTTAAGTGAGGTTGGTGACTCAAGCTAGTTAATATGAGAAATCCTATAAATATGAAACTTATTCTCTTGAACATGTTGTTAGTTTAAAAGATGTAAAATTTAGTTATGAAAAAAACTTCATATTTTAAAATTGGATCTGGATCAAGAAAAGGTTTTGTTTCAAAATTTCAAGACAGAGAATTAAAGGAAATTATTAATGAAAATAAAATATCCAAATTAAGAAATAAAATTATCACCAAAAGTTCAGAAAATATGAATGAGCTAATTGATAACTGCATATCTTTAACTGTAACTTCACCTCCATACAATATTGGAAAAGATAGTGACGAAGATTTATCAGATGATGAATACTGGAAAATGATAACAAAAGTATTTGAAGAAGTATACAGAGTGACTGAGTCTGGAGGTAGGTTAGTTGTAAATGTTGCAAACCTTGGAAGAAAGCCATATATTCCATTTTCGAAATATTTTATAGAAATAATTCAGGAAATAGGATTTCTTATGAGAGGGGAAATAATATGGCAGAAATCTAAAGGTGCTAATGCCAATTTTGCTTGGGGTAGTTGGCTCTCTCCTTCTAACCCAGTAATTCGTGATATTCATGAGTACTGTTTAGTCTTCTCTAAAGATTCAATGAAAAATTCAAGTAAAGGAGAATCAACAATCGAAAAAGAGGAGTTTATGGAATCAACTTTATCAATTTGGAATATTAGTCCTGCTAGGGCAAAAAAAATAGGCCATCCTGCCCCATTTCCTGTTGAGTTAGCAAAAAGATTTATAAACTTATACAGCTTTAAGAATGACCTTATTTTAGATCCTTTTATTGGTAGTGGGTCAACTGCTATTGCTGCAAAATTGCTTGATAGGGATTACATAGGGTATGAATTAAACCCAAAATATGTAGAGATAACTAAAAATAGATTAAGGGATGAAACTAGTTAACTAAGTCCCATGCTGAAAAAAGTTCTTTATATATATTATTTTCATTTAATAAATTTTCATGGTTATCAAAACCAACTAGCTTGCCTTGATCCATAACAATAATTTTTTCTGAATTTAATATAGTTTCTAGTCTGTGAGCTATAACAATTGATGTTTGGTAATCTAAAACCTTATCAGTAGCGTCAAGAATTGAATTTTCAGATTCAATATCTAAATTAGCAGTAGCTTCATCAAATACAATAATCTGTCTCCTCGCAAGGACCGCTCTTAATAATGCTATGAATTGTCTTTCTCCTGCAGAAACGTTTGAACCTCTCTCGCCTACATTTTGGTTTAAGCCATTTTCATACCTGTCAAACCACTGTAAAACTCCTATTTCAGCAAGTTCTTTTTCTAGTTCTATATTTTCTGGATCTGCATAAATTAAATTATCTCTAATTGACCCTCTGAATAGAAAACTTTCTTGAGGAACATATGCAATATTTTTCCTTGCCCATCTTTGTGTAACATCTTTAGATGATTCACCGTAGAACTTCACATCTCCCTTAGTTGGTAAATAAAATCTAAGTATTAGTTTTGCAATCGTGCTTTTCCCTGCTCCAGTTTCACCAACAATTGCAATTTTTTCACCTTTATTAATTGAAATGTTCACATCGTGTAAAACTGTATCTCTACCATAGGAAAAATCAACATTTGTAAATTCAATAACTTTATTCGATTCCATTTGAGGTTCAATGTCACCTGTTTTACTCAGTACTTGTTCTTCATCCAGTATTGAAAATACTTTCTTCATAGACGAACCTGCAGAGCGAAGTAAGTCGTAGTTAAATGAAAGTTGTATAAGGGGATCGAAAAAATAATTTAAATAAAACAGTAATGCTACTAATTCACCAACAGAGAGAGACCCTTCATTAATTCTTATCGAAGCAAACCAAATAACTACAGCAATAGAGGTCACTCTAGTAATTTCTAAAAAGGGGAAATAGATAGCAATGTTTTTTGCAGATTGCATATTAGCTTCGAAATGCTGATCATTTACATTTTTAAATCTATCAAACTGTGATTTTTCATCCGAATATGCCTGTATGATTCTTACTCCAGAAATTCCCTCCTGAAGAGATGATAGGACTTGACCAATCCATTCTCTTATTGACCAATAAGCTTTATCAGCGTGGTTTCGAAATATCTTTGTTGCTATGCCTAATAAAGGCAAAATCAAAAATGAAAGTAGAGCTAATTGAGCGTCAACTAAGAATACCGCAATTGTAGCACCAAGAATAGTCAGTAAAGCCGTAATAACACTACTTGCACCCTCACGAGCAAATTCATTTAAACTTTGCATATCTGATGTCATGCGAGCAACTAAAACGCCTGTTTTGTTTTTTTCAAAATAGTTAATATCTAATGAAGACAAGTGTCTAAAAAGTTTTTCTCTTACACTTTTAACATAAGATTCACCTACTAAGCCAATTGCTAGAAGTGCCTTACTTGCAACAAAGTAAAGTAGAACTAACGTGATGAAATAATAAAAACTCTGTTCTAAAAGATATGAATAATTCGATTTTAAGACCCCTTCATCTATACCCCTTGAAATTAGTTGTGGACCAACCATCCTTAAAGCTGACCCCATCATTGCAATCAAAGAACTCCAAAGAAAAGGTCTTCTTATCTCGGGAACTAACCTAATTGAACGTAAAAAAACATTATCTTTCATTTTTAGATCCACTTGTCTGATTTTCTAAAAATAATGATTTATAACTTTGGATTTCTTCAATCAATTTATTATGACTACCCTGTCCTCTAACTTTTCCTTTTTCAAGAAAAATAACTTCATCGCAAAGCTCAATAGTTGGAACCCTATTTGTAATTATTAATGTAGTCATGTTTGACATAACTTGTTTAAGTTCATTTCTGATTTCTTCTTCGGTAGATGCATCAACAGCAGATAATGCATCATCGAGTATCAAAATTCTCGGTTGGCGTAAAATTGCACGTGCTAAGGCGATTCGCTGTCTCTGTCCTCCAGAAAGTCCATAACCCCTTTCACCAACTTTTGTTTCATATGACTCAGGTAATTGAGCTATAAATTCATGTGCTCTAGCAATAAGTGCAGCATTTTCAACCTGTTCTTGTGAAGCTTCATCTGATCCAAGTAAAATATTTTCTCTAGCTGAATTTGAAAACAGAAAACTCTCTTCAAAAGCAAGACTTACCTGTGATCTCAATTCAGCAAGTTTTACATTGTGAATATCAACCCCATCAATTTCAATTTTTCCTGATTCAATATCATAAAGTCTTGGAAGTAAATAAGCCAAAGTTGACTTACCAGAACCAGTAGAACCAACAATTGCAACTGTTTTCTTTCCTTCTATCTCAAAAGATAAATTATCAAAAATCTTGTCTTCGCCATAGCGAAAATTTACATTTGAAAATTTTAAACTTCCATTCCCTGTCTTTGGAAAAGTTTCATCTGAACTTCCGTCAACAATACTCGGTGACTCATTGAGTAAGTCTAAAATTCTATTACCAGCAGTAACACTTGATGGTATCTCCGATAAGAACCACGCTGTGATCCGTAATGGCCATAACAACAAAAAGACATATTGAGTAAAAGCTATGAAATCTCCTAATGTTATGAATTCATTAATTGATAAATACCCTCCAAGAAGTAAAACAAGTAAAGTTATCACCATTGGGATCAATTCAAACATAGGAACAAATTTTGTTCTTAAATTGAGATACTCAAGCGATGTATCGTAAATACTGGTGATTGCTGTTTCTACTTTCGATGCCGCAAGGTCTTCATTTCCAAAAGCTTTAACAACTCTAATACCTCCAAGTTGCTCTTCAACTTCTGTAGTCATTTGTGCTTCAGCTTCTTTTACTCTTAATGAAATTCCTAATGCCTTTGATGAAAAATTAGAAGCAAGCCATAACACAGCAGGAATAGAGAGAAGAACCAAAGCTCCCAGTGGCAGACTTAAGCTTAATAAGGTAATGCTTAGGATAATGAGAAGTAAAATATTAGCGGTAGCTAATGGGGCAATTGCAAACGCGAGTCTTACTTGGGAAGCATCACTTGAAGCTCGTGCCATGAGTTCACCCGTTGGAACTTTATCATGGTAATTATATGCCAACTTCTGCATATGGGTAAAGATTCTATTTCTTATTCCTGCCTCAACATTGTAAGAAACATGCATTGAGAAATATCTTCTTATACCAATTGTTGAAGCACGTAAATAGCCTGCAAGCAACATGAAAGAAATTAATATAATTAACATTTGCCTGTTTTCTAAAATAATCGCATCATCAATAATTCTTTTAATTATGTAAGGCTGAATAACAATCAGAAAACACCAAACCACAGCTGAGCCCATCGAAATAATGAAGCTTCTTCTATTTTCTTTTATACCATCTTTATAAAAATTTACAGCTTTTTTGAATTCTGGTGTTTTAAATACTTTAAACATGTATTTCAATCATAAATGATTTAAATATTTAAAAATAATCAAAAGGACTTTGTGCATTATTTCACAAGCATATTAGTGTTATGGCTATGAATGATGTTTTAGATAAAAAAATAGAAAATGTATTAGATTCAGCTGACCGAATGTTTATTGCTACTAGCGTTGGTGGCAACTCCTCAGGTGCATCCGTATTTTTTAGTAGAGATGGTGAAGATTTAGTATTTTTCACGTTCCATCCAACAAGAAAAGCTGAACAAATCAGGTTAAACCCACGTGTTCATGTTGTAATCTGGCCAAAAGGGCAAGAAGGAATTGAAGGTCTTCAAATTGATGGAGAATGTTACAAAATAAAAGATGAAAGCGAAAAAAAGAAAGCTTATAATCTTGTTTTAGAAACTACAGATGCATTCAAAGAATTTATGGAGGATGACTTTCTTATTGAAAATGATGTTGTTGGATACTACAGAGTAAAACCTACAACAATTAAATATGTTAATTTCTATCAAGAAGAAAAATTTGAATGGAAAACTATACCATCCAATAAAACATCAGCAGTAAAAATGGCTCTCAAATTGGGATTAAAAAGAATTGGACTCTGGTTGAGGACTATTCGTGCTCCTTTTCTTACAGCTACTTTTGCCCCTATTTTTATTGGTGCTGCTGTAGCTTGGAGAGATCTCAAAGATGCAGGTTTTGATTCATCATGGTCATGGAGAATGTTTTGGCTTGTTTTAGCTGGAGCATCATTAGCTCAAGTAGCCACGAATGCATCTAATGATTACTTTGATCATACGTCAAATGCAGATGAAATAAATAAAGTGGCAAGTCCGTTTAATGGTGGAAGTAGAGTTATTCAGGTAGGCCTTATGACACCCGGACAAGTATTGATTACTGCACTTGTCAGTATTGCTGGAACTGTAGCAATTGGTCTTTATCTAAATCAACAAATAGGTGGTGGATACTTTGCTAACACTCCAATCTTATGGGCTGGAATACTTGGAACTTTCCTTGCTCTTGGTTATACGGGTGACCCTGTAAGACTTGGCTACAAAGGGTTTGGTGAAATAGCAATCGCTCTAGGTTTTGGACCTGTTATGGTAATGGGTGCACACTACGTGCTTACAGCACCAATTCATGAAAACATTCTTTCAAGCTGGAACTGGGCTGAAGCTCTTGTAGCTTCAATCCCTATAGCAATATTGGTAATGCTTATAGTCTGGATAAATCAATTTCAGGATGCTCCATCAGATGCAGCAGTAGGGAAAAATACTTGGGTAGTCCGAACAGCTGAACAAGGTGAATGGATGAAACTCGAGAAACCAATGAGGTTGTATAAGCAATTCATGATAGAAGCGTTTATTGCAGTAGCTTTCATAGGAGTTTTAAGTTTGTTTACAGATATTGGAACAGTCTATGCATTTATAGCTCTTGCTCCATTGGCTCTCGTTTGGAAAGCTTTCAAAATGGCTGATGAATGGATGATTAAATGGAACAACCCGGAAGCAGATAGACAAAAAGTGCCGTATGAGCTCTTACTTGTTAATGTTTCAACAATTGGAATTCATTTCCTTACAGGGTTGCTTTTAGCTGCAGCATATATTTTATAATTGCCTGAATCAGCAAATTTTTCTAATATATACAAATTTTACGATTTAATCAACACTGTTCTTACACTCGGTTTTGATAAATCTTGGAGAAGTAAAGCAGCAGATAATCTTACTGGAACCTCAGTACTTGATTTAGGAAGTGGGACTGGTGCTGCGTTCGCACAGTTGATCAATTATGAAACTACGGCCTTAGATCCAGATAAAAAGATGTTGGAATTAAATATATTTGAAAATAAAATTCTAGGTACTGCTGAAAACTTACCTTTTGATGACAATAGCTTTGACAATGTATTTTGCAGTTTTGTGTGGAGAAATATATCCGATACAAATAAAGCACTCAGTGAGATATATAGAGTAGTGAAACCTGGTGGAAAGTTTGTTCTGCTTGATATGACAAGACCTAAAAATTCAATATTAAGAATACTACATAAGATTGGTTCATTTAAAGTACTTCATCTTATAGGTTTTTTAACATTTAATTTAAAAGAGTATAGATTTCTTTATAAATCGTTAGACTTTTACCCCCAACCTGAAAATCACCTTAAGAAGGATGATTTTATGGATTTAAAAATTGAGAGATTGGGGTTATTTGATTTTGTTTACTTGGCAGTTTTTACAAAGTAGATAGTTTTTTTAAGATTTAAATTTACTGATTTGCTAAAGCTATAAGCAATTGTCCAACTTGATCTTGTGGTAAGTTCCCTGTTCTTCTCGCAACAACTTTTAAATCTTTATCTAAAAACACCCAGTATGGAAATGAGTTAACTCCGTAAGCAGTACCTATATCTCTGTCAATGTCATAAATCTGTGTTTCGGTCCAGCCTTCTCTTTCTAACCAATCATGCGGTGGGTAATTGTCTCTTGATCTATCAATTGATGTAGCTACAGCAATAATTTCTACACCCTGTGGAACACCAATAACATCAATATACTCTTGCATGACTGGAACTTCTTTCTGACAGAATCCACACCAGTGAGCTAAAAACAGGAGAACTTTTGCATTACCATCTTTTTCTAGTGTGACTATCTCAGAGTTTTCATTTGGTCCCGAAAATATTGGCGCATCAAGACCTCTTGCAACATTATCATCATTTTCTCCAGAATATTCCGGCAAACCCTGACCTGTAATCGTAGTCTCACCTTCAGGTAAATTTCCATCTAGCGGTTCATCAACTAAAGATACACCAATTGCAACAGCCAAACCTATTACTAGAACTACTGCTCCTGCGATAATAAAGTTTTTATTCAACTGTTTCCTTTCTCGAAATATCATAGTACAGCAATGATAAGAATATAGTTAAAAATCCTGTTGTGGCCATAACAGGTATGCTTATGAAACCAAATATATCAACATATTTTAAATTACAAGGTACATCAATAGCACATGAACCACCTCCACCACCACCATTTTGCAGATATATATGATAGATACCAATACCAATACCAACAACACTCAAATATCCAGCTTTGATCAATGACTTATTAAATAATCCGATAATCAAAAATAAAGCTATTGGATACATAAGATATCGTTGATACCAGCAAAACTTACATGGTATAAAACCAACTACTTCAGAATAAACAATACTTCCAACAGAACAAAAAACGGCAACACTAGTCGCAAAATTATAAAACTGTTCATTGATAACTTTTTTAAATCTTTTTTTTGAAATTATAAAATATAAAATTAGGCCACTTATTGCCCATGCGACAAAAGTAAAAAATCCAAAAAGGGTGTTAAAAAATATTATTAAGTCCATATAAAATTTTACCTTAAAAACAATGATAGGCGGACAATGCCGCCTATCATCAAATTTTGTTATAGAAAAGTCTTAGACTTTTTCTCCAGATTTGATTCTTGCCATTCCAAGAACTAACACACCTAAACCGACTTTGTTAATAATGTCAGCAATTGTGTAAAGAACTTCTCTAATAGCATCAAAATCACCTGCTACTGGAGCTAGATATCCTAATGGATAGATTATCCAACCAACAAGTATAAGGTTTTTGATTTTTTCAAACTGATCTGCCTCTGCGCCTTTAAGACCCATACCTTCTGCTTGAAGATTTCTCATCAAGTAGATATATGCAGCCATAGCTACAACGAATCCAACCCAGTATGCGTCGCTGCCTGCAGCGGACACTTCACCATAATAACCGCCACCAATCATCACGACAGCAGCTAATCCCCAGTTTCTAACTTTCTCGTTATACTCTGCACCTGAAGATGTTACGGCAAGTACCTCTACGAACATTAATGGTACTGTTAGGATCCAATCGACATATCTTAAGCCTGTATCAAACTCTCCACCAGCCCATGAGCCAGTCATTTTGTTGTAATGATACCAAGCTATTCCTGTCACAAGAGCGGAGATGTATACTCCTCTTCTGTGTTTTGGATCTACTTCTCTAGATGATGCAAGTAAAAATACTGTACCAGCGAGCATGCCCACTGTTGCAATCATAAAGAGTCTGTAAGTAAGTTCAGCCATTTTAGCCTACTCCTTTGTTTGTAATTACTTTGTGAATTTAATCACAATCATATATTATTAAGTTTGTGCAATTTTGATAGGAATTTTAAAAAATATTTGTAGATTTATGTAACTTTATTTTTATTTAGTAGTAGCAGATTCCCTTGTAGGATTACCCCATTCTTCCAAATAGGGCTTAAGATTGAACTTTCTAGCAGCTGAATCAGAAGTCATATATCTTATTTTTCCATAAATTTCTCGTTCCGGACCCCAAGCTCGATCATATCTCCCAAGAACCCAAAAAACTCCTGAATATGAATTTGGATCTCTTCCATCGAGTGCATATCTATCGTTTAGCGTGATCATATATGACAATGCTATTTGAGGATTAGGAGACCATTCAAGTATTTTTTTACCCCAAAGCATTCTCAAATAATTTTGTATGATTCCCTGTTCCCTCAACTGATTTTGAGCTGCGTTCCATATCTCATCATGAGTTTCGGAATAAGTCAATTGATCTAATGAGTAAACATGTTCTCTTTCGTCCGTTGCATGTTCTTGAAGTGTTTTAACTGCCCATTCAGGTAATGAGGAGTACTGATTATAGTTAGCTCTTCTTACACAAGTATGGTATCCCAATTCCCTCCATGTAATTAGCTCATCAAGAAAACTATCAAAATTAAGGCTTCCACCCCACCAGCCTTCTCTTCTTCCAACTAAATTTGGTTTAATCTGTTCTGGAGACCATGATTCATGTTTAACTAACTTCTCAAATACTTCATGGGTTGAAATATGGCCAAAA
>Ga0209036_1000273_pt1 | contig 21807 bp, 19 predicted proteins | sample MarorgKNORR_S2LV_3_FD_188222 | JGI IMG/M metagenome (GOLD analysis project Ga0209036, IMG submission 188222) | Marine microbial communities from the Southern Atlantic Ocean, analyzing organic carbon cycling - DCM_A/KNORR_S2/LV (SPAdes) (version 2) | ecosystem: Environmental > Aquatic > Marine >... | reverse complement strand
GCGTAGCGAGATGGCAGCCGGCCGCTTCGCGGTGGCTGCGATTTCGAATGAGAACACTTTCTTCCCCGACCCAAGTGCCATTTAAAACGATCGGGCGAAACTCGATATCAGCATCTGATTGAAAGAGCTCTGATACGGAAACTGGCGTCGTGTTTTGTTGAGCTAGAACAGTGTCGTTGCGTTCGCCCCGTCTTTGATGTCGACCAAATTGCCAAATACCTGCGCCTATAAAAGCTACTGATAAGGCAATTACCAAGAGATGAGCTAGTAACCACTTTGGTTGGCGAACAAAGCCGTACATCAATTCTACGCTAGCGGGACCCGTAGACTGACCCGCCGTGAAGCGATACCACTTCCTCTCAACATTGATGTCCGTCGCTTTAGCGTTGAATCTTGCGTGTAGTGGAGCGGAACCGGAAAAGGCGATCTTTGTCGTTCCCGATACGACTGTTGTAGATCCACCTGAAGAACTTCCGGCTTCACCATCTACGACGCTGGAGTTTGATTCGGGCGAGATCACGGACGTGTCAGCTCAGGCGAATGACGTTCCGTCTGAAGCTTCGAGTGAAGCGACCACAACTACTGAACCCAAGCGCCTTTGGACACTTTTAGCCGGAGGAGATGTGCTCCTCGACCGAACTGAGCCAAAAGGAATTGACCCCTTCAAAGGTGTGCAACCGCACCTCTCATCAGCTGATATTGCGATTGTCAATCTTGAAATGGCAATAACCGAACGCGGAGAGCCGTATGACAAGGAATTTGTATTTCGAGCTCCAGGGTCTGCGGCGTTGACGCTCGCAGGCGCGGGTATTGACGTAGTGTCCCTTGCTAATAACCACACGCTTGACTTCGGTCTCATAGGTCTAGAAGACACCATAGGAGTTCTTGACGAAGTCGAAATTCTGCGACCCGGCGCTGGTGGTAACAACGCAGAAGCCTATGCCCCTCGCGTCATGTCGTTAGATAATGGGATTCGAGTAGCTTTTGTTTCGGCGACAGCAGTAGTGCCAGGAGGCTTTGCTGCTAGCTCTACCCGGGCAGGCGTTGCGGATGCTAGGGGGGCTATTTCGCGAGTGTTGGCGGCAGTGCGAGCAGCGGCGTCTGGCAATGACGTGGTTGTGGTCAGTGTGCATTGGGGCGTCGAGCGACGAACGTGCCCTAACGAGAGCCAACGAGATCTAGCGCGCGAGCTCATTGACGCGGGAGCGAATCTAATATTGGGTCATCACCCCCATGTTTTGCAGCCGATTGAAACGTTTGACCGCACAGTAATTGCCTATTCGCTAGGAAATTTCGCCTGGCACCCTCGGTATGGAATAACCGGGGAGACCGGGGCACTTGAAGTTTTTTTCGATGGGGCACGCGTTGAGGGTTATCTTTTTCACCCACATGTGCTTGACGACGATGGAGGCCCTCGGCCGGTAAGAGAAGGTGATCGATACAACCGTATTATCGATATCACCGAAGGACGATGCGAGGAACACGACCCGGTCTTAGATGTAACCGAGGACGAGTCAGACCCGGCTAGTTCACCTGAGACCGGTTGAAATTAAAGAATAGTTATGGGCGTGATTTCGTCATGTGGTTCGAATCCCAATATTTGACCTAGGAACGATAGTTCCGCATCAAGAGCGCCTGAGATAGTTTCAGCTTGGCGGAAACCATGACTCTCTCCGGCAAAGAGTACATATGAATGAGGAATGCCCGCTGCTTGGAGAGCGTCTACTAGTTGCTCTGCCTGCGAGGGAGGAACTACCGGGTCTTCGGACCCTTGCAGCACGATCATTGGAGTTACTAGGCGATCCGCGTGATGAATAGGCGATCGTTCATCGTAAATATCCCGCTCAGCTGGCCATTCGCCTACAAGCGAATCTAGATATCGGGCCTCAAACTTGTGGGTGTCCTCGGCGAGGGTCGCGAGATCCGCAACTCCGTAACGCGAGATGCCGGCCGCGAAAACGTCAGTGGTCGTCAGCGCGCGTAACGTTGTGTACCCCCCGGCAGATCCGCCTTTGATTACAAGTCGTTTTGGATCTGCAAGCCCTTGATTCGCTAAGAATCTAGCCGCCCCAACACAGTCTTCTGTATCGGCGATACCCCACTTGCGTCTCAGCTTGTTCCGGTACTCAGTGCCGAAACCCGTGCTCCCGCGGTAATTGACATCGACTACCGCGAAGCCCCGGTTTGTCCAAAACTGAATCGCTAGATCGTAGGAAGATCTTGCCGCCCCTGTGGGACCTCCATGACTAAGAAGAATCAGTGGAGGCAGCTCCGATTGGGAAAAGAATTTAGAGTTTAAGGGAGCAAAGTAAAAGCAGTAGGTGTCATCTCCATCGAGATCAGGGACTGACATCGTAGTAGGAGTTGAAATTTCTTCGGAAGGCAGCGGACTCTCTTGCGAGTTGTTGAGCTTTTCTACAGAGCCATCCGCACCGATAATTACAACCGCTGCCTGAGATGTCCAGCTTGCTGCGACTGTCACTGCCCGCCCGTCGTCAAGCATGCTGAGACCGTTGAATTCAGTTAGCCCGCAGTCAACCTCGAGCAGTTCTGACTCGACGATGCGGCCGATATGTCCTGTCCCCTTATCTATCCAGGTACACCAGATAGCGTCGTCTGACCATGCGTAGGTCTGCTGTCCAAAGACCCAACCCGGCACGCCGAATTCATACTGTGCTGAAAAGATTGGCTGAGTTGAACCATTTTCCAAGTCGACTTTGTGGATGTTCCACCACCCGGTTTCGTCGCTGACTATGTGCAGCTCTCCCTCAGGTGAAAATTTTGGTTGTTGCAGTGCTGGGCCGTCAACGAGTATCTGGTGGTGGCGCCACTTGCCCTTAATCCTTTTCGCCAAATGCAGCCGGACATGATCCCAAGGCATAGACGGATGGTTCCACGAAAGATATGCGAGTGATTCGCCATCTGGGGATACAACTGGAGACGAGTAGAAGTCTGCCCCTGTAGCAATTTCCTCTATGTGTCCGTCCAACGTTATGGTGGCGAGCAAATTTTCTGGTGTTGGACTGCCATCTCGATGCCGCTCGACAACCCATACAGTTTCTGTTGTGTTGGGAACCGAAGTTCCGTTCGCAAACCTCAGGTGGGATCCCGACGGTGGGGACGTTATTGGTTGGAGATCCCCATTGAGCAACCAGATGCGCTGATCTATCAATGAGGTTAACAAAATGCCGTTAGACGTCGGTAGCCAAGAACCGCCCCCGTACTCATGGACCAAAGTCCGAACATTCAGATCGGCTGGCCCGAGAGTGCTCGCGGTTTCGTCATGGTATTTGACGATTGCTGTTCGGCCCGATTCCTCTGGACGTCCTTCTAGCCAGTAAATATCGTTGCTGAAAACTGTCGGTTCGGAAAGGCGAATGGCGCCTTTAGCCAATGCGGAAGAAGTGAGCTTCGAAGGCCAGCTCCCATAAGGCAAGTTTGTTTTCAAAATGGTCCTAAAAATGCTCAAAAGTTCTAAAATTCGTTCGAATTTTAACAACACCACGTTAATGCGTCGCTATGCTTCTGCACTGAAGTTGTGGGGCCAGAGAAAAGTGTAATCTTTCTCTATACCTGCCCCGGAAAAGATTGCGGTTCGCTATCTGTTGAACCGCTTGGCATGCGCTCCGGATTTCCCACCAATCCGTGGGCGTTCCGTGAGCCGAGGGAGGACCCACCGACTCCCTCGGTTCACATCATTTTAAGACCCCGAAACATCAAGGCTCTAATCGTCTTCCAGAGCTGTGACAATTCGTTCCACGTCGACGCGTGTTGCTTCAAGTCTGGTTCTGCACCAGTTAATTAGTTCTGAAGCGCGTTCAAGATCTACCGTCAGTGAGTCAATATTGACCTCGTCAGAATCAAGTTTCTGAAGTATTGATTCTAATTCTTGGGTCGCGGCTTGAAAGGTTAGTTCTGACGAAGTCATTGCGTTTCCTTATCGGTGATGGCTTTAGATGCGCTTACGGTGCTCTTGATTAATGAATCTGCTGTTTCCGTGACAAGTTTTGATCCTGCAGCGATGGGACCTTGGACAACTTCGCCTAGGTCATTGCGAGTAATTGAAAAGCCGCGGGCTAGCGTTCGCTGCGGATGAAGAGCTGCGACTAAATCTGTCATTCGACCAAGCCGTTGCGAATGTCGTTCAATTGACATCAAAGCGAGATCGCGGACTCGGGTGTTTGCAGCTGAGAGCTGCTGATTCTTTATGCCGATGGTTCGTTGAGTGCGATCATTGATTGCGCTTGCGCTTGAAGCGATAGCGTCAGCCGCTCGGTTGTGGCAGTTGGAGGCAAGATTAACGATTTGCCTAGCGACGGTCGTCAAGTTTTGGTCAAACCTTGCGACCCGCTGCACGATTGCAGCCGCACAAGCTGTTGGTGTTTTATATGCAGTGTGCGCAACTTCGTCTACTACTGACCTGTCGATTTCATGACCAATACCGGAAAGAACTGGTATGGGGCATGTCGCAACTGCGTGAGCAACGCTTTCTAGGTCGAAGGCCATGAGGTCGGTGCGAGCACCTCCGCCTCTTACGATCGCGATAACGTCGACATCGAGATCAATTAGAGAGCGGAGAGAATCGGCCAAGCTTGTTGGGGCGTCCGATCCTTGAACCGCTGAATGTGCAAGCGAGATCCTGAACGGATAAGCGCTAGATGTTATTTCTTTGACGAAGTCGTTATATGCGGCGCTTCCTTCTGACGTGATGAGCCCGACGTGAAGTGGGACCGCTGGAATGGGTAGTGTCGAATTCGCCTCTAACAGGTTGGACTCAGCAAGCCGTTGAAGGACTCTGTCTCTGTCAACTGCTAACTGTCCAAGAGTATGGTGCGGATCGATGCTAGTCATCTGGACTTGAACGCGACCTTGAGGAGCGTAAAACGACAACTCTCCTCGGATTCTTACTTTGATGCCGTCGGTCAATTGGCCTGCTGCCGCCGCATTGAGTAGTGAATCAATGTCCTGGCGCCGCCCTTTCCATAAGACGACTGACATCTTGTCGACTTGACGACCTTTATTATCGGGCTCAACCAGGTCGAAGTAAACGTGTCCTGATGAATGTGGCTTAAAGCCACTAATCTCACCCTCGATCCAGAGTTCATCTTGGAAAACGGCCCTAAGAGTGTCTCTAATTGCTCCGCACAGCTCTCCTACTGACCAGGTATGTGTTGCCATGCTGTAACCAAACGTGAGGCGATTCGAATTCTTCCAAATGACCTTAGGCGGGAAACAAGGCCCAATCGTAGATAGCACTGCTTGCTAGGTCTTCGTTGATGTTGGAGCGAGCCAGGGGCGGTAGGATCTTGAGCGGAAGGTTGCCAGAGCGGACGAATGGGGCGGCCTCGAAAGCCGTTGTGGCCTCCGGGTCACCGTGGGTTCGAATCCCACACCTTCCGCCAGGCCGTTTTGCGTTATTTGCGTATGACCTGGTTTATCTGCGTGCGCTGAAGAAGTTCGAGAGAAGTTCGCCGCACTCGACCGCAAGAATGCCGCTGGTTACCTCTGCTTGATGGTTTAAACGCGGGTCTGCAAACAGGTTGTACAAAGTTTCCGCAGCGCCGGCCTTTGGATCATGGGCTCCGAAGATAACTCTGGTTATTCGGGAGTTAATCGCTGCTCCGGCGCACATGGGGCAAGGCTCTAGCGTTGAGACCAGCGTGGCGCCCTCAAGATGCCATGTACCCAATTTCTCTGCAGCTTCTCTTAGCGCTAGAACTTCGGCGTGAGCTGTCGGGTCTCCTGTTAGTTGTCGTTCGTTGTGACGAGATGCAATTACTTCGTTATCGACTATGACCAAAGCCCCAATTGGCACGTCCTCGTGTTCGAGGGCAAGCTTCGCCTCCTGAATAGCTAAACGGATTGCTTCTTCGTCAGTCATGGCGGAGAGTGTGGGATTCGAACCCACGGAGGCCGGTTAGACCTCACACGCTTTCCAAGCGAGCCCATTCGTCCGCTCTGGCAACTCTCCTTGTTCATCGTTCCACGAGGCGGCCAGGTGATCTGCGGCACACAACGAAATCCGCTGAGAGCTGCTGCCTCCCGGCCCTGACTCGATTCACGGGTCGTTGTTGCACAGGACCCGGCCGCCACGAGGAACGATGACGCTCTATTAGGCTACTTGCCCCTCGCAGCGTCGGCACACAAGTAGCATCACCAAGTAATGGTCTTCCAGTCTCTTTACAGGCGTTATCGCCCTCAAAACTTTTCAGAAGTAATCGGTCAAGATCACCTAGTGGCGGCTTTGCGGAATGCCGTCATGGAAGACCGCGTTGGTCACGCCTATCTTCTGAGCGGTCCTCGAGGAACAGGTAAAACCTCAACCGCCCGCATTCTCGCTAAAGCGCTGAACTGTCGCGAGAGGACTGATGGAGGGGAGCCTTGCGGTGTCTGCGAGAGTTGTATCGCCATCGAATCGGGTAGTTCGATGGATTTGGTTGAGCTTGATGCGGCATCAAATAACAATGTCGCAAACATAAGGGAAATAACTTCTAATGCGGCCCTTGGTAGTCCGGGTGAGAGAAAAGTTTATTTGTTAGATGAAGTTCACATGCTCACCGCTGCTGCATCCAATGCTTTGTTAAAGACTCTTGAGGAACCTCCCGAACATGTGATTTTCATTCTTGCGACTACGGATCCGCAAAAGGTTCTGCCGACGATCAGAAGCCGTACTCAGCACGTTGAGCTAGCGTTGGTCCCACCAGAGATTTTAGGCGACCACGTAAAACACATCGCGGAGCAGGCGAATCTCGATGTTGATTCGGCAACTCTAGAGTATGTAGTGCAACGCGGATCTGGATCTGTGCGTGACACGCTTTCTGCGCTTGACCAGGTCATCACAGCTGGCGGCGTTCCAAAAAATAATGTGAGCGTAGATCCTTTGGTTGCTGGTATCGCAGCGCAAGATCTTGTCATGTCAATGGCAGCTGTTTCTGACGCCGTTGCTGCTGGCGTCGATCCCAGAGATTTGGCATATCGATTGACACGGAAATTGCGCGATATTTTTCTTGCTGGTGCCGGCGTCACATCCTCCGACTTAACTTCGGAAGACATTGTCACGCTTACACACACGGCTGGGGAGATGACGCGAGCCGTAAACGTGAGAGCTTTAGAGCTTCTCGGTCAAGCTCTCATTGATATGCGTCAAGCACCTGACCCTCGGCTAGTACTTGACTTGGCTTTGGTTCGCTTGTTTGCGAATGAATTGTCAACGCAAGCTGCCTCTCGCCAAGGGGACAAGACACCGGAAGGCAATCAGGAGCCAAATAGAACCTCCAATAAAGAGGCCCCCGCAGCCAGGGCTCGTGAGGCTTTGGCTAGCACCGAAGCATCTAATTCTCCAGACGAAACGAGTTCAGTTGCAGCACCTCCGCCTCCGCCTCCGCCTCCGGCCCCAGCACCCCCGCCTCCGGCCCCAGCTGAATTGGACAGGGAATCCACGTTGTCGGTCGATCCAACTGCAAAACCTGTTGGGCAAGACTTATCGCTTGCCCATGTCTCTGAGGTATGGCAGGAAAAGGTGCTGCCCGGGATAAGTGCCAAAGCGCGCGCTCGATTTCAAGCGGCGAAAGTCAAAGACGTCCCCGATGGGCGAGTGCAACTGGAATTGCCCAATGCGACACACAAAGAACGCTGTGAACAATTAAAAGGCGATATCGAAAAAGCTCTTAGCTCCCATCTGGGTGGCGACGTGTCGGTTGAGTTGCTATCGGTTGATGAATCGCAGTCTGCAAAAGTAGATGCTCCCGAAACCCGAATCGAAGAAGTAGTTGACCCTTCGGAATTTGAAGGCGGCATTGACACAGGGCCGACAAGCGTTGAACGCGTGCTCGAAGCCTTCCCCGGTGCTGTGGCTTCAGAAGAAGAAAGCCAAAGGTGAATTGGATAGCCGATGACCGATGAATTAGACGACAATTTTCAACTTCCCGACATTAAGGAATTTCAACAGCAGCTTTTGGAGCAGCGCCAGGCCATCTCATCCACCACAATTGAAGGCTCTGCTGGTGGTGGTGCGGTCAGGGTTTCGATGCAGGCTGACGGGACTGTCCTTGACGTCAGGATTACGCCAGAGGTTGTAGACAGAGGTGAAATCGAAATGCTTGAGGATCTCGTGGCCGCGGCATTTCGAGATGGATTGCGACGTTGCGGAAATGCTCAAGCTGCGGCAATGGCAAAAGTTGCTCCCAACCAAGCGCCCGGCAACGGAGGCTGATGCGGCGTGTATGACGGACCGGTGCAAGATCTGATTGATGAGTTAGGGCGACTGCCGGGAATTGGTCCCAAATCGGCTCAGAGGATTACCTTTTACTTATTGAAATTACCCAAGGGGGACGCACAGCAGCTTGCCAGCGCAATTGTCGAAGTGAAAGAACGAATTGGTTTCTGCCAAAAATGTTGGAATATTTCTGAACAAGACCTTTGCCCTATCTGCAGTGATCCGCAGCGTCAAACTGGTTCGCTCTGCGTAGTGGAAGAACCTAAGGATGTGGTGGCTCTGGAACGAGCGGGTTTCCGTGGTCGGTATCACGTTTTACAAGGAGCGCTCAACCCAATGGAAGGGGTAGGTCCAGAACAGTTGAGGATTAGAGAGCTTTTGCAAAGAATCCGAGAAGAGGGAGTCGATGAATTGATTCTCTGCACGAACCCAAATATTGAGGGGGAGGCGACGGCGATGTATCTCGCGAGGCAGCTCCAACCCTTAGGTATCACCGTGACGCGGATAGCAAGCGGTTTGCCTGTCGGTGGAGATCTTGAGTATGCCGACGAACTCACTCTTGGGCGAGCACTTGAGGGGCGACGGGAATTGCAAGGCTGAAGCTCCGAAAGTGGGAGGGCGGATGCCGGAGTCGAGCGCTCGGAATATCCATTCTCAGCGCAAAGTCGTTAGCTGAATTAAGTCCTCAACTCCGACATCCATAAGAGATGCACTCTTTGCGTTTATGTTACAAAAATTTCGAATGTATTACAAAGATACTCTGATGGGGATCATACAACCTTAATAATAAGAGCGTCTCCCTGGCCGCCTCCTCCGCATAACGCTGCGGCGCCCAATCCGCCTCCACGCAAGGTCAACTCTTCCATCAAAGTAAGCGCCAATCTGCTGCCCGACATCCCAATTGGGTGCCCAAGGGCGACGGCCCCACCGTTGACATTGACAATTTCATCGCTGACTCCGAGGTCTTCGGTAGCTGCTAACCCAACAGCGGCGAATGCTTCGTTCAATTCGAAGAGTGAAAGCCCGGAGATGTCTAAGTCGGTTTTCGAAAGAGCGTTGCGTATTGCTTGCGAGGGTTGAGTTAGCAGACAAGTGCCAGGACCGGAAACCATGCCGTAACTGACTATTCGGGCGGAAATTTCGAGTTCGAGTTCGGCAGCTTTCTGGGGAGACACTAAGACTATGGCGCAGCCACCATCAGAAATTTGTGATGCATTTCCCGCAGTTACCGCGCCGTCGCTAGCGAAGGCCGGTCGCAATCCTGAAAGGCTCTCGGAGGTGGTTCCGGGACGCACCCCTTCATCAGTATCGACGATCAATGAGTCCCCGCCTCTCTGAGGAATCTCGACTGGCGCAATTTCCTTGGCAAGACGACCCTCTTTTTGGGCATTCGCGGCTCGCTCGTGTGATTGCGCAGAAAACTCGTCCATCGCTGCCCTGTCAATGGATGCTGCAGATGCATCCCGCTCGGTGCCGTCACCCATGTGTCCGTCGTCAAAAGCACACCATAAGCCGTCGTGGATCATTGCGTCTTGAAGCTCGCCATGACCCATTTTGAGACCGTTGCGTCCATTGGCAAGAAGGTATGGAGCGTTGGTCATTGACTCCATCCCGCCCGCAACCACTACGTCTGCATCGCCTGATGCGATCATTTGATCTGCTAAATAAATTGCGTTTAGTCCGGACAAACAAACCTTGTTAATGGTGATCGCCGGGACTTCCATAGGAATGCCAGCCTCCACAGCTGCTTGTCGAGCGGTTATTTGCCCTTGGCCTGCTTGCAAGACTTGACCCATCACGACGTGGTCGACTTGATCACCCGTAATCCCTGAACGCTCTAACGCGGCAGCTATTGCGTGGGCACCCAACTGCACGCCAGTGAAATTAGCTAACCCACCGTTGAAACGACCGATAGGAGTGCGGGCTCCAGAAACAATTACCGATCCAGGCATTGTTATCTCCTCAAATGTTCATGGCTTCTTGTCGATGAAGTGTAGATTTCTCTCGCCTCTCTTGCTTGGGTTACAAAAATGCCCTCTAGCGTTAACGGTCATCCCCTCAAACATCGGAGCGTAACTTGTCCTCCATGCAGCACATTCTTGATGCCATTCAGGCTGACGCGACCGCGGATGAGATAGCCGCGCTGGAAATTCCTGAAAGTTACAGAGCCGCTTATGTCACTCGTGACGATCAACACATGTTTGAAGATCGTGAATCCTGGGAAAAAGACCCCCGGGAATCTATTCACATAGACGAGGTGCCGACGCCGGAGCTAGCACCTGATGAGGTGTATCTGGCCGTAATGGCAAGTTCGATCAATTTCAACACGGTGTGGACATCGATATTTGAACCCCTACCAACATTTGGTTTTCTCGACCGACTTGGCAAAGAAAGTAGTTGGGGTGCTCGGCATGCACTTGATCACCACATAATTGGTTCTGATGCTTCCGGTGTTGTTTTAAAAACCGGATCTGCTGTGCGCAATTGGAAGCCGGGCGATCGAGTTGCAGTTCACTGTAACTATGTTGACGACCAAGACCCTGCGGCCCACGAAGATTCGATGCTGGCCTCAAATCAGCGCATTTGGGGATTTGAGAGCAATTTCGGGGGATTAGCTGATCTCTCAATCGTGAAAGCAAACCAGTTAATGCCGAAACCAGCGCATCTGACGTGGGAAGAATCTGCTGTGAATGCCCTATGCGCTTCGACCTCTTACCGAATGCTTGTAGGTGATAACGCCGCCAGAATGAAACAAGGCGACAATGTTCTTATCTGGGGCGCGTCGGGTGGCCTAGGAGGATATGCCTGTCAACTGGTGATTAATGGGGGCGGAACGCCGATCGGTGTGGTCAGTTCTGCGGACAAAGTCGATTTGCTTAACGAACTTGGTGTCGAACACGTCATTAATCGCAGCGAAGAGGGTTACCAATTTTGGGCTGATGACCACACTCAGGATGAAGGCGAGTGGCGGCGCTTAGGAAAGCGGGTGCGAGGATTTATTGGTGATGATCCTGACATTGTTTTTGAACATCCTGGACGCTCAACGATGGGCGCATCAGTTTTTGTTACCAAGCGCGGCGGAAAAATAGTTACCTGTGCGGCGACAACGGGTTACATGATCGAGTACGACAATCGCCACCTTTGGATGAGACTAAAACAAATTGTTTCGAGCCATTTTGCGAACTACTCCGAAGCCTGGGAAATGAATCGACTGCTCGATGAAGGCAGAATTCAACCCATTCTCTCCAAGACCTTTGATCTGAAAGACACCGGAGAAGCTGCCTATCAGGTCCACCACAATCAGCACGAAGGAAAGCTGGGAGTGCTCTGCCTATCGCCTGAAGCAGGTCTCGGTGTGACTAACCCAGAAAAGCGCGAAGCTATCGGCGAGGAAAAAATTACTCTTTTCCAACGACATGCTGACTCACTTGATGCAACGGAGAATGGATCATGATCCTGACAGAAATTGACCACGTCGCGATAGCTGTTCGCGATCTCGAAGCCGCCATTAGCTATTACCAAGAGGCTTTCGGTGCGGAAGTTCATCATCGAGAAATCGTGGATAGCGACGGAGTTGAGGAAGCACTGGTCAAAGTCGCGGATAGCTACATACAACTGACCGCAGCTACACGACCTGACTCTCCGATAGCGAAACATCTTGAAAAGCGGGGTGAGGGACTCCATCACATTGGATACAGAGTTGACGACTGCCAGGCAGCCCTAGACGCCATGATCGCGGCAGGTGCGACTGCGATCGACAAAGCACCACGGCCGGGCTCTCGTGGGACGACAGTCGCGTTTATGCACCCCAAAGGCAGTTTTGGAACCCTGATTGAGCTCGTTCAGGAATAGCTATCCCATGATGAGCTGATTGTTTGTGCAACCCGATTTACCAGAAGTAGGAGTCGGACCCCATCCCGAGCCTTGGCCTAACGATGAAAAGTTTGACGAGGAGCTGTTGCGGGATGGTGACAGACGGAACGTAATAGATGAGTATCGCTATTGGAAACGAGAGGCGATAGTCGAGGACTTAGATGAACGGCGTCACCCGTTTCATGTAGCCATAGAAAACTGGCAGCACGATCTCAACATCGGGACTGTCGTGCGCAACGCGAATGCGTTTCTTGCCGAAGCCGTGCACATCGTTGGGCAACGAAAGTGGAACAGACGAGGTGCCATGGTCACTGACAGGTACCAACACCTTGAACACCATGAGAGCGTTGATGATTTCGTTGAAACGGTGACGAGCCGAAAGCTGAGCGTGGTTGGTATCGATAATCTCCCTGGATCGCAACCGATCGAGACCACTCGCCTGCCGCGTCACTGTGTTTTGGTCTTCGGTCAAGAAGGTCCTGGACTGTCTAAAGCGGTGCGGGATGTGGCCGAACTTGTTCTTTCAATTACTCAATTTGGATCGACGCGATCTATAAACGCGGGTGTTGCATCGGGCATAGCTATGCATACTTGGATTCGCCAACACGCCAACCTGTAGAAAGTGGCTTTTGGTCTTTAGAAAGAGTCAAAACAGCACTAGGGTTTGGGACGGTTGTCGTCTCGGGAGGGGATGAAACCCTAACAACAAGGATGGGAATATGACTTCGATGTGGCGGCGTTTCCTTGCTCTGTTAATGGTCTTTGGACTCTTAACAGCGGCATGCGGAAGCGATAGCGACTCCTCAAGTAGCAGTGGCAGCGAATCGGGCAGCAGCAGTAGTGCTGAAGAAGAGGCGCCAGCAGAAGAGGAACCAGTAGAAGAGTTCAAGATTGGTCTAGTAACGGATACCGGGAAGGTTGACGATAAAGCCTTCAACCAATCCGCGTGGGAAGGCGCACTTGCAGGCGCAGCCCAAATTGAAGGTGCGACTACTGACTACATTGAAACTGAAGAGTCCAAGGACTATGCAAACAATATTCAGTTGTTCTTAGATGACGGGGCGAGCGTTATCATCACTGTCGGTTTCGGTTTAGGTGAAGCGACGATAGAGGCAGCCCAAGCGAACCCCGATGTGCTCTTTATCGGTGTTGACCAGTTTCAAGGCGAAGCTATTCCTAATTTAGCTGGACTGGTCTTTGAAGAAGCTAAGTCCGGGTTCCTTGCCGGTGCCCTTGCTGGAATGCTGACAAAGACCAATATCGTGGGCGCGGTCCTTGGTACTGATCTTGTCCCACCGGTCGTCTTTTTCAAAGAAGGCTGGGAAAACGGAGCAAAATACACAAATCCTGATGTTCAGACCATCTCGACCTACCACCCTGGTGGATTAGACGTTGCTTTCGGAGACCCAGAGTGGGGTGCGACAACTGCTCGACAGGCGCTTGACCAAGGAGCCGACATCATTTTCGGTGCAGGTGGAGCGACCGGTAACGGTGCTCTCATCGAAGTGGCGACTGAAGAAGGAGCTCTCTGTGTAGGCGTTGACTGGGATCAGTGGGGAACGGTGCCCGAAGCTCACCCCTGCTTGGTTACTAGTGCGATGAAAGACATCGTCAAGGGTGTTGCCGATCTATTGGTTGCGGCCAAGGCCGGAACTCTTACGGGTGGTAACTTCCTAGGTGACGTTGATATAGCTCCGTATCACGATTTCGAAAGCATGGTTACTGACGAAATGCGTGCAACGATCGAAGAAGTACGCGCCGGCCTTGCAGACGGGTCAATAAACCCGATGCCCGAATAGGCGGATATAACTCTGTGGGGGCACTATCCGTTGCGGATAGTGCCCCCCGAGTCGCGTTATGAGCCGTTCCGTACTTAGAACTATTTCTATCCCGCTTGCAGCGGTCGTCTTCGGATTAGTTATCGGAGCGATTCTTATCTTGACGCAAAATGCGTCTCCAGGAACTGCCTACAAGGCGTTGCTAGTTGGCGGCGCTGGAGATTCCGACGCTGTTCTGCGTACGCTCCAGAAAGCAACACCGTTGATTTTTGGCGGACTTGCCGTAGCTTTTGCGTTCAAAGCAGGCATGTTCAATATCGGGGGACAGGGCCAATTGCTTGTTGGGGCTGTTTTTGCAGCAGGGGTTGGCTTTGGAATCGACGGTTTACCCCTGGTTATTCACTTACCGGTGGCGTTGTTGGCGGGTGGAATAGCAGGGGCAGTCTGGGGCGGAATTGCCGGTACGTTAAAGGCGACGACTGGTGCTCACGAAGTGATCGTGACCATCATGCTCAATTTTGTTGCTGGCAATTTGACTGATTGGTTGGCAGCTAATCCTTGGAAGGATAATTCTGGCAGCAACATTGTTGCGCGCACTCCCTTAGTCGAAGATTCGGCCGTTATCCCTACCTTTGGAGCGGTCCCAGTCGGATTCCTGCTCGCGGTGATCACGGCGATTACTTGTTGGATGATTCTTGAGCGCACGACTTTCGGCTTTGAAGTCAAAAGCGTGGGAAATAATAGACATGCAGCGGATTACGCGGGTATCAGGGTCGGCCGAATTATGGCTTTGACTATGGCAGTCGCGGGACTCTTGGCTGGTCTTGGCGGAGCCGTCGAAAGTCTGGGAGTTGATGGCCGATTTGAGGCGGGGGTGAACGTAGGTCTTGGTTTCGAGGGAATCACCATCGCGCTGCTCGCGCGTGCTAATCCGCTTGGAGTGGTGCCCGCCGCTCTATTAGTCGGTCTAATGGAAGCCGGTGCAGCTCGGATGCAATTTAAGGCCGGAGTGGCCCCGGAACTGATTGACGTCATCCAGGCCTTGATCCTATTTTTCGTAGCTGCACCTATTATTCTGCGCTGGGTTTTGCGGATGCGTCATGACGCTTCAGAACAACTTCAACTCGGAGCTGGCTGGGGGAGGTCATGAAGCTCCACCAAAAACGGCTGCTCTATGCGGGCCTAATTGTATTGCTTGTTGTCATTTGGATCTTCTACGCAGCGAACGGCCCACAAACTACAGCTGTTCTTGCTGGAACGGTTCGGGCTGCAACACTCCTGGCGCTTGGGGCGATGTGTGGAATGATCGGTGAGCGGTCAGGTGTAGTGAACATAGGTATAGAAGGCCAATTCTTGCTTTCAGCTTTCGCGGCATTCACGGTTGCCTCTATGACCAGTTCTTTGTTCCTTGGAACGATTGCCGGAATCGGTATGGGACTGCTCATGGGTTGGATGCTTGCCGCTATGGCGGTTGGTCTGAAAGTGGATCAAATTATTGCAGGAACGGTTCTCAACATTGCAGCACTGGGCTTGACCTCCTTCTTTTACGACCGCAGCCGTTCGCTCGGCGTAGGTAAGTACACAAACATTGACTTAGGCCCCCTTGCAGATATACCCCTTGTCGGCACGGTTTTGTTCAGTCGCCCGCCACTTACGTATTTGACGATGGCTTTGTTGATCGTCGTTCACGTTGCTTTATTCCGCTCAGTCTGGGGAATGCGTACTCGAGCGATTGGAGAACACCCCGGTGCCGCTGACACGGTCGGCATCGATGTGCTGCGACTTCGCTATTTTAATGTGACTATTGCAGGAGGATTAGCGGGTTTAGGAGGGGCTTATCTTGCTCTTGAAGCGGTGGGTACGTTCAGCCGCGCGATGTCGGGAGGTCGAGGATTCTTAGCGCTTGCGGTTATGATTTTCGGCCGTCGAACTCCGTTCGGGGCCTACGCAGCAGCGTTGTTCTTTGGATTTACAACTGCTCTTCAGAACCAGTTTCAATTAAATAATACCTTTGATATCCCGCCGCAATTTGTAGGCATGCTCCCCTTTATCGTCACAATCCTTGTCGTAGCCCTTAGTGGCCTCATCGGGTCGATGCGCGATCCGGCTGCTCTTGGCCAGACGTACGAGAAGGGTTGAGTATGTCGGAAATTCTTCTAGGTGCTCATGACGTCTCAAAGCGTTTCCCCGGTGTTCTTGCTAACAACCAGGTCTCCCTGCAGCTTGAAAGAGGACGCATCCTGGCTCTCCTAGGTGAAAATGGAGCTGGCAAAAGCACTCTCGTGAACATCCTCTTCGGCATGTACCGACCTGATGAAGGTCATGTGATTATCAAGGGCGAAAGGGTAGATCTGCGCGGCCCAGATGATGCTATATCGCGAGGTATCGGTATGGTTCATCAACATTTTCAGTTGGTGCCTCCGATGCGAGTCGTGGAAAATATCGTGCTTGGAGCGGAACCGGTTCTTAGAGGTCTCGTCGATTTAGGTGAGGCTCGACGTCGCGTTATTGAGTTATCTCGTCGGTATGGTCTGGAAATCGATCCTGATGCGGTGGTGGAAGATCTTCCGGTAGGTATGCAGCAGCGGGTGGAAATCTTGAAAGCTCTTTACCGGAACGCCGACGTGTTGATAATGGATGAACCCACGGGGGTTCTCACTCCGCAAGAAGCGGATCACTTGCTCGGTGTGCTCCGTGAATTAACGCAAACGGGGCTCGGAGTAGTGTTCATTACTCATAAGTTGCGTGAGGTGCTTGCAGTCGCAGACGACATCGTTGTTTTACGCAACGGCGAGGTGGTCGGGCAAACAACACCTGCTGAAACAAGTGAGAATGGTCTTGCAGAAATGATGGTTGGCAGGAGCGTGATGCTACGAGTCGACAAGTCGGTTGCAGAACCTGGGGATGTAGTGCTCGAACTTGAAAAGCTTTCGGTTGAGGATGATCGGGGTCAAATTGCTCTCAATGAAGTGAGTTTCGAAGTTCGCGAAGGTGAAATTCTCGGCGTCGCAGGTGTGGAGGGAAATGGTCAAAGAGAGCTTGTGGAAGCGATCACGGGACTTCGGGGTTTGTCATCAGGCTTAATGAAGATCGGCAGTGATGAATTCACTTCTGGGTCCACGAGACAAATCGCAGAAAAAGGAGTTGCCCACATTCCGGAAGATCGCGAAAAACACGGTCTTATTGGCGTTTATTCTCTTGAAGAAAATTCCGTACTTAATCGTTATCACCGCAAACCCTTCTCTCTACGGGGCTTTCTTCGACGTGACGTTATAAAGCGGCATGCGGAGGGAGTAGTTGACGAGTTTGATGTCAGGACGCCTAGCACCTCGGTACCAGCATCAAGTCTCAGCGGCGGTAACAAACAGAAGCTAATTGTCGGCAGAGAATTTAGTGACGACATTGATTTGCTTGTAGCGGCTCAGCCAACCCGCGGAATCGATATTGGAGCAATCGAATTCATTCATCGTCGGATTTTGGATCAGCGCGATAAAGGTACCGCTGTTCTGCTGGTATCTGCTGAGTTAGATGAAATCCTGGGTCTTTCCGACCGGATCGCTGTGCTTTATGACGGAGAACTCATGGATGTTCTCGATGCCGAAGACTCAAACAGGGAGAAGATCGGCCTTCTGATGGCTGGAATCACCGATTCTAAGAGCTCAGCTTAAATTACTCGGTCGCTCCCTCCGTCTACCGGGATCTGCGCACCAGTGATGCGGCTGAACGATGGTCCACACATGATCGCGACAAGTTCGCCAACATCGTTACTGGTTATTTCTTTGCCGAGGAGATTCCGTTTCTTGTACTCAGAGGTCGTAAGGCCGTAACGGCTTGCTCTTTCTTCTATTAACGATTCTGACCAGAGTCCCGTATCGAAAATACCATCCGGGTGAATCGTGTTTACTACGATCCCGTCTTCTGCCCATTCAAGAGCGGCGACGCGACCGAGCTGGGTAACGGCGGCTTTCGACGCGCTATAAGCTGCTGCACCTTTCCCAGGTGCTAAAACATTTTTTGATCCCACAAGAGCAACCCGAGCGCCTTTAGGGGCAAGTGCTAGATAGGGGTGGGCGACGTGAAATAGATTACTGACCCCATTCAAATTGACTGCGAGTGTCTGTTCCCAATCGGTTTCGATAATCTTCGCGATCTCATGAGATACGCCAAAAATGCCAGCAGCCGCAACCAAAATGTCGATTCCTCCAAAGTGCCGCACACCCTCTTCAACGGCCGCTAGTAAAGATGCTCTATTTGTTACGTCAGCTTGGAGTTGAAGAAAACTTGCGGTGTCGGAACCGTCGTCGTTATTCAGGTCGATTCCGATAACAGACGCGCCTTGTCTAAGGAGCGCGTGAGCGCATGCCGACCCGATACCAGAAGCTGAACCAGTGACTAGCGCCACCTCGCCCGATAGGGGAGGTGTTGCATTGGATTTGTTTAATTTGGCTTGTTCAAGTTCCCAGTATTCGACTTCGAAAAGATCTGACTCGGGAAGTGCTACGAAGCCGCCCAGCGCTTCGGCTGCCTCGACCACGTCGATTGTGTGCAGATAAATATCGGCGGCGATGCTGCAATCGCTGATCTTCACTCCAGCTGTTAGAAGGCCTAATTCAGGGTCAAGAACCACTCGTGGTGCTGGGTCTAGTTGCTGCACCCCGGGGAAACGGTGGCTATTGCGTTCAAAGTAGTCATGGTATTCCGAGATAAATTTGTCGATATCTCGACCTATTAGTGGGAATTGTTTGGTTCGAATTATGTGGTCGGGGGTTGCTGGACCTCTTGTAGCTATTTCGGCTAGATCGCTTCGCTTCGCAAACTCGGCAGCGGATTTGTTGGAGGTTCGACTCAAAAGCATTGGGCGACGCGCAGCATCTGACAATTGTTTTCTCAACGAAGCCTGGTTGATTGCTGAGGTCCCGGTGAGATCTGGGCCAGATGTGGTTGCTGAGGAATTGATATCTACCCCGGCTTGGCTAGATAAGTACTCTTCTGCCGCAGTAATCACTTCAATCATCGAGTCGTATGCCTGCTTTGTGGTGTCACCGAAGGTAAAAACCCCATGGTTCATGAGCACCATCGCGACAGTGTCAGCGGTTGCTTGCTTCTCGAATTCGACTGCGCAGACTTTCGCTAAGTCGAAACCAGGCATTACGTAAGGGACTATGACAACCGTTGCTCCCCATAGCTCCCTTACTCGATGCTCCCCATCTTCGGTATTGGTGAGGGCGAGAGCGGCGTCTGCATGGGTATGTTGCACTGCTTGAAAGGGCAACGAAGCATGAAGTATCGCTTCGACCGAAGGGTTCGGCGCTGAAGTATCGAGAAGGTTAAGTCTTAGTTGATTCACCATTTCCGTATCGGTGAGCTCTGGAAGTTCAGCCAATCGTCTGACCTCGTTTAGGCGAAGAGGAGCGAAACCTTCTGCTTCAATAGTTGCGAGATCCCAGCCGCTGCCTTTGACATACAAAATCTCTATTTCGTCGCCGTGAATGTCGTGACCGACAGTCTTAACCGATGTATTGCCACCGCCGTGCAAAACTAAGCTCGGGTTCGCGCCTAGCACTCGTGACCCGTAGACGCATTCTCCGAGCGGACCCTCGAATAGAGCAGCTTCGTTCGCGTCCCATTGGTTTTTCATGCCGATCCTCCAACCCGTCCCATTGCTTTAGCTATTGAATCTATAAATGGAGGTTTCAGCACTCCGGCCTCCGTAATGATTGCAGTAATCAAGTGATTTGGTGTCACATCAAACGCAGGATTCGCTGCACTCACACCAAGGGGGGTGAGTCTTTCCCCCCGAATCTCATGGACCTCGCTGGCATCGCGTTGCTCAATTTCGATCTCTGAACCAAGTTCCAGTTGAACGTCAATGGTCGACGTTGGCGCGGCAACGTAAAATGGAATTCCTGCCGCTTGTGCGGCCAAAGCATGAGCAACGGTGCCCACTTTGTTAGCTGCGTCGCCGTTAGCAGCAATCCGGTCGGCGCCGACTATGTAAGCGTCGACCTCGCCCGAAAGTACTGTTGAGGCCATAGCTGCATCGGGCACGACAGTCACGTCGATTCCCGCGTCGTTGAGTTCCCAGGCTGTGAGCCTCGCCCCCTGAAGCAATGGGCGCGTCTCGGACGCTAGGACCCGGAGTTTTTCCCCGGCTTCGAATTTTGCATACATAGGCGCTAAGGCGGTCCCTGTTCCCGCAGTAGCTAGCCGACCAGCATTGCAGTGAGTGCCGATAACGACGGCGTCGCGCAATAGTTCGCGACCGAGACGACCTATTTCTGCGCAAGCCTGAGCGTCTTCGGCTGCCACCAAATGAGCTTCGCGAAGGAGGTTGTCTCTCAGATTTTCTAAATCGCTTGACCTGGCGATGGCTCGATCGATGACACGATCTACCGCCCAACGCAAATTAACCGCTGTGGGGCGCGCGTCCCCTATTGATATTCTGCAAGCCTCCAGATGGCGAATAGCTTCGTTCAGAGACTTTGAATGATATTCGTCTAATGCAACTACGAGAGCTAGTGACCCAAAGGCACCTAGAGCTGGAGCTCCTCTGATTGCCAGGCGTTGGATTGCATCGACAGCTTGGGCAGCAGTTCTGATCTCAATGATTTTTAGCTCACTCGGTAACAGTGTTTGATCAATGATTCGTATGTGATCGTCCATCCACTCTATGGGTGGTGTCGGTTGCTTCATTATTGTGTTCCGTACAATCGATCACCCGCGTCGCCTAAGCCCGGCAAAATATAGCCTGAGTCATTCAAACCAGAATCTAATGCAGCGCAGACAATATGAACCTCTGGGTGGTGAGCTTCAACGTGCGCCACGCCTTCAGGTGACGCGACTACGTTCATCATCGTTATCTCCGCAGGATTTCCCTTCATTACTCGCTCAAGTGTTGCAACGGCGGTGTGTCCGGTTGCAAGCATTGGGTCAACAATGAGCACGCGGCGATTTGAAACGTCAGGGAGCTTTACAAGGTACTCCTCTGCTTCCAGCGTTTCGTGGTTTCTTGCGAGGCCGATATAGCCAATATCCGCGTCTGGTAGGAGTGTCAGAACGCCGTCCAGGAGACCGTTACCGGCTCTGAGCACCGAAATAAGTACTGGCGAACCTCCAGTTATCTGAACCCCTCTTGTCTCTTGAAGGGGTGTAGATATCGAGATTTCGGTTGTTGGTAAGTCTTGTGTGGCAAAGGGAAGCATTAACTGCGCTATTTGACGGAGCAGTTGACGAAACTCCTCGGTTCCGGTTGTCGATGATCGTAGTCGGTCGGTATATGAGGAGATTAGAGGGTGATCAAGGAGAGTAAACACAACCACACAGTAGAAGCAGGCGCGGCTAGATGCAGAATGACTGCCATGCTGGAGGCATCGAGGAGCGGCAGATGATTGATTCCAACGACGAAGTAAGTTCAGCCCTTTCAGCTTTAAAGCCGGTAGTGGCTCTTGAAACGACAATCTTTTCAAATTTGGGCCTCCCATCACCGGCAAATGAACAAGCTCTCGATCGTTGCATGAGTGCGATCCGCGCACTTGGCGCCGTTCCGGCACTTACCGCGGTTATCGATGGACGTATATGGGCCGGCGTTCCGACGGAATTGCATCAGCGTGTTCTCTCATGTGGAGTAAAAATTGCGGAACGAGACTTGTCGGTAGCTACTGCCCAAGAATTAGCGGAAGGCGTAACTACTGTCTCCGCCAGCTTGGCTATAGCCGAACGTGCCGGCATCGAGACTTTTGCCACAGGGGGCATCGGAGGAGTTCACCGCTCGAGTGCCGAAACTGGGGATATCTCGGCAGACCTCAATGCTATTGCCCGGCGTAATGTTCTCGTAGTGAGTGCAGGCGCCAAAGCTTTTCTTGACTTACCTCGAACACTGGAATTTTTAGAGACGCACTCGGTCCCAGTTCTTGGATGGAAAACATTGGATTTCCCTGCGTT
>Ga0209036_1000270_pt1 | contig 21985 bp, 14 predicted proteins | sample MarorgKNORR_S2LV_3_FD_188222 | JGI IMG/M metagenome (GOLD analysis project Ga0209036, IMG submission 188222) | Marine microbial communities from the Southern Atlantic Ocean, analyzing organic carbon cycling - DCM_A/KNORR_S2/LV (SPAdes) (version 2) | ecosystem: Environmental > Aquatic > Marine >... | reverse complement strand
GACCTCACGCAGCTCCTTACGCTTGTTAGGCTCCGTTGGTGAGCCTATAAACCCAGAGGCCTGGGAATGGTACTACCACGTGATAGGAGATGCTCGATGTCCCATTGTCGACACTTGGTGGCAGACAGAAACAGGCGCTATTATGATAACTCCTATCCCGGGCGTTACAGACTTAAAGCCTGGCTCAGCGACTTTACCGTTCTTCGGAGTCAGTCCAGCTCTTCTCGATGCTGATGGTCGTGAAATCCCAGGAGCCGCTACAGGAAACCTTGTAATTAAGCAGTCTTGGCCTAGTCAAATTCGCACTGTTTTTGGTGATCACGAGCGCTGCATCGATACCTATTTTTCGACGTATCCCGGATATTACTTTACCGGAGATAGTGCCCGAAGGGATAAAGACGGGTTCTACTGGGTAACTGGCAGAGTCGATGATGTTATCAACGTATCCGGCCATAGATTAGGTACAGCTGAAATCGAGAGTTCGCTCGTTCTTCACAGCGATGTCGCAGAAGCTGCCGTGGTTGGGTATCCGCATGATATTAAGGGTCAAGGTATCTACGCTTATGTGACTCTTATGGCTGGTATTGAGCCGGCCGAGGCATTGCGTAAAGATTTAATCGCTTTTGTGGCAAAAGACATCGGTGCATTCGCAAAACCTGAAATTATTCAATTTGCACCAGGCTTACCCAAAACTCGATCGGGCAAAATCATGAGACGGATACTTCGTAAAATTGCGGCTGACGAGCTCAACAATTTAGGAGACACGACAACACTAGCTGATCCGACAGTCGTGGAGCAACTTATCGAAAATCGAGTAAACAAACAACAGACTTAATTTAAACAAATAGATTAAGCTTTCTAAAAATTCGCTCACTCATTTTCGGTAAACATCAGAACAGCATCAAACAAATGGAAAAATTCTATCTAAATACTATTAAGAATTATCCTGTTTTGAAAAAGATAGCGCATATCATTTATGGCGTTTTCCCTCTTACACTGCAAGGCACTATAACGATACTGATATCTGCGACATGTCTAAAAGTTTTTGGGTATGGCTCAATGGATTTGGTCGTCTTTTCCTTAGCCATTTGTGCCATTGCGATTTTGATGTTCTGCTTATTTTGTGTGATTATTGGTGGATTAATAATTCAAAGGAGAATTCAGAACAAATTCAGTACAGAGGCCTCGAACTATGACTCTATTTCCGTAGAAGTAGGCTTCCCAAACGAAACAGGATTAATTATCCCGCCAATAAAACTTCTCCCTCTCGTCCAACTTAGTTGGAAAATAGTTTACCCCGACCATATTAGGACCCGCGTAAGAACTCTCAGCGAGAACGCTCTTGCGGAAGAAATTATTCCAAAAAGCCGCTGTAAAGCACAACGCGTAACGCGGGAATTTATCATTTCCGATGTGTTTGGTTTCTGCAGATACTCTTGGACTGAAAACCAAGCCCAAAATTTCAAAGCCCTCCCCCAGACAAATACACTTAACACAATTCCACTACTTCAATCCCTTAATGCTGAGGACGGGTTGCCTAATCCCTCTGGAGAACCAGAAGGTGACCGAATGGAAATTCGCCGATATGCTCCGGGCGATTCAATCCGCAGTGTAATGTGGAAGGCATACGCAAGAACACGCAAGCTAAATGTCCGATTGGCAGAAAAAAGTGTATCCCAAAATACGAAAACTGTGGCCTACTTACTGAGTAGCAAGCAAGATGAAGCAGCTGCCGCTGTCGCGAGAATGGCTCTCGAAGCAGGCGCACTAGGCGAAGACTGGACTTTTGGTGCTGATGGAACCCAAGAACTATGTAAAGATTTGGGTGGAGCGCTTGACGCAATTGCAAAATCCCGAGCGATAGGGGCTCCGCATGAATACGGCCTTGACAAGTTCCTTAAACTCGCAGCCGGTCAACTGGGCGCGCACTGTATCGTCTTCGCATCGGCAGAAACAGCTTCCTGGCTTCCGAAACTCACAAAAACGGTACACAGTTTATCGAGCGGTTTCTCGGTAGTATTGGCTATCGATGGCTTTGAAGAGCAACAAGAACAAAAGCTTTGGAAGAAACTGTTGTTTAGGTCACTTCCCGACTCGAATAAAGAAACAGGAAAAGGTAGTTCGAAAAGCGATATCCTGCGATTATTGACCCAACTGAGTCAGCTAGTAGAATCCGTGGTACTGATTGATAGGCGCACTGGTCATAGTTTCGATAAACAATTTAGAAAAGTCTAGTCAAACATTTGCTTGATTAAGAATGAGAACCTAATGATATCTTCGCAAGAAAACTCAAATTACCATTTCCTGAAAGGAATCTTGCATACGACGATTTTAGGAGCAAGCTTCTGGATACTGAGCATACCAATGACAACACGCAGCGGGTCGGTAGCAGCTCTTGTCGGTTGCTTCCTTGCCAGCTACTTAATCAGCTCGAAGCGTCATAGAAGGATTGTAGAATCAATAAAGACAAGAGTTCTTTGTGGGTTAAGCTTGGGCTTTCTTTTTTTCGGAGCATTGCTTTCAGAGCTCTTCGTTACTGCTAAGGTTATTGCAATCTCTCTTTCGCCGATACTCACTTTTAATCTTGGTGAGGTAATTAAATGGCTCGCCATAGGCTTATCATGCGGCTTACTCCTGAGGATTCTAACACTGCGAAAAATTTACGGCCCAATACTTGAAATTCTATTTGTCTCAGCTGCTGTCGTATGGACACTCGCGGCCCATAGAAACGGCATGATTCATAGGCCTTTTTTTATTGGAGATTTTGCGCAAATTCGAGGCATTGATCCTTCTACGATACTTATGGCCTTCGGATGCGCTGCCGTCCTAACACTATCAGCTTTGCTTATATTAGAGAAAAATACCAGAAGGCTCGTATACCATTTCTCCTCTCTGATCGTCTTATGCTTTTCGCTTTTTATTTATGTAGAGTTTTTTGGTCTCCCCACTCCGCAAACTACAGACTCGCTGGGGCTTACCGGCCGCGAAAGCGGCACAAATTCACAAAGAGAAAATCCGTTTCGAGATGGGGAAAATGAAAATAATGACAAAGAGGCACCTGTCGCCGTAGTTGTATTTAGAGATGATTATGACCCACTTAACGGATCCTATTATTTCAGAGAATCGGCTTATTCCCAATTCAACGGCATTATGCTGGACTACTCTGAAATTGATGGGATGGACTCTGATCTCATTAAGCAGTTTCCAGTTGGCAGGGTGGAGACATCCGACCCTCCTCCAAATGAAGAACAACATAAATTAATACGAACCACGGTTGGCATGCTAGTTCCACACAAAAATCCTTTAGGTTTAGAGAGCCCCACTGCCTATCAAAATATGGCAAATCCTAATAATCTGAGGTTTAAAAAAACCTATGATGCCTTCTCATTGGCACCTCAGTACGACCTCGAGTATTTGCTGGATAGAGAAACTGGAAACGACGGCTGGTCACAAGAAGTCTCCGCTGAGTATCTAAAAATACCAGATGACGATCGCTATCAAACTCTTGCCACGGAATTACTTACCGACTTAAAGCCCGAATTCAGAAACGACCCATTTGCAAAAGCATGGACTATAAAAACTTATTTAGATGAGAACGGGATTTACAGTCTAAAAAATCAACACGCCTACGAACCGGATCCTGCGGCCTCTTTCCTTTTTGGTGATTTAACCGGCTACTGCATGCACTTTTCATTTGCCGCAACGTATCTATTCCGAAGTGTCGGCATTCCCGCCCGAGTCGGCATTGGATATTCGGTACCCGCAAGCAATCGAGCAGGCGGGTCAGCACTGCTTGTTCAAGCGATTCACGGCCATGCATGGCCGGAAGTTTACTTTAAAGATATAGGATGGGTAATTATTGATCCAGCACCCCAACAAACCTTAGTGGATATGACTACGGACCCGCAGGATAGTTTGCAGCAGATGTTGGGAGACATGCTACGAAATGATGAATCCTTTCAAGAATTTTTAGACTCTCAAAAGAGGCCATATCTAAACGCGGCCATGTTAATGAATATTCTTTATCTACTTATAACCGCCGGGCTAGTATTGGGGTATGCCATTAAGATATATCGGTTACTAATCCCTACATTAATCGCGTCAGAAGATAGCTATCGGTTGCGCTTTAGGGCGATTTTGGATCGCCTGGGTTCAATAGGAGTATATAGACAATTTGGAGAAAGTCGCGAGCGTTTCGCATCGAGAGCTTATGAAATCGCACCGTCACTAACGGAAATCACAGACTCACACCTAGCTTATGCATTAGGTGATGGGAATCAAGCAAAAACCAGCGGAAAAGAATGGCAAGAATTTGAGAAAAAGATAAAACAAGAAATAAAATATAATACCCATAAGTATCGCCAAATCTTGGCTTTAGTAAATCCCTTTTCGTGGCTCTATACCAAATGATTTCTGCTATATATTTATATTTTGGACAAAGTGAATGAAATCGGAAGAAATAACTGACTTAACAACTATGAGAGATAAAAGAACTGTGGAGAGCGAAAAAGCGCTTACCGAAGCGCTGTTGGTACTTAACAATCTTCAAGATATAGTCAAACAGCAAGTCCTCGGTCGAGACAATGTCATTGAATTAGCCATAGTGGCAATGATCGCGGACGGTCATATCCTGCTGGAGGATTTCCCAGGGTCAGGGAAAACCACCCTAGCAAAAGCACTAGGCGAAGCAATTGAGATTGAGGGAGCTTCGAGTGAGCAAATTGTCCCATTTAGAAGAATTCAATTCACTCCTGACTTATTGCCCTCAGATGTAACCGGAGTCCCGATATTTGACGCAAACAGCAATGAATTCCATTTTCGCCATGGACCATTATTCGCTCACGTTGTCTTAGCCGATGAAATAAATCGCACATCACCGAAAGTTCAGTCAGCCATGCTCGAAGCGATGGGAGAAAAACAAGTCACCGTAGACAATACTACCTACTCTCTGGACGACCTATTTTTTGTCATTGCAACCCAAAACCCCCTCGACCTTGTTGGAACCTACCCTCTACCAACGCCACAACTAGATCGATTCTTGTTCAAAATAACAATGAGCCACATTGATCGAGATTCAGAGTTACAAGTACTAGACTCAATCTATGAAAGGAAACAATCTCTAAGAAAACGAAAGACCGTCGATCGTAACGACATTCTAACGGTAAGAAAAACAATTAGTGAGGAAATAAATATCAGTCAAGCGATAAAAACAGCCTTAGTCGATATCTCACGGAACATTCGAAAAGACGACCGCGTTTTACAGGGCAATTCAACCAGAAGCATGGTTCTATTGTTGCCCGCTTTACAGACTTGCGCAGCATTAAGGGGACGTGAATATGTTTCTTCAGATGACATCGAATTACTGATCCCCCACGTACTTAATCACCGAATCGAACTCGCTCCTGGTGTGAATAATTTTGATAAAATACTTCAAGAGAATATGCAAAAACCGCTTGATGAGCTCGCTAAAAGCACCCTAAAAAAATGAACCGGGAATCGAGAAACCAAAACAACTACAAGATATATGTGATTTTTGCCTGGTGTTTATTCCCGTCTCTCGTCTTTACTCAAAATAATGATGAACTTTTGATTGAGGATATCGAGATTGTAGAGGAAGTAGTCCAATTATGCTTCGGATTCAGTGACATCGGCGACGCTCGTGCGTTGGAAATCTGTGACGCACTGCAATTAAATGAAAACGTTAAAGCTAGAGAACTCGCTGAGAACTGGATAAGAGTAGAGCCAAATTCTCCAGCTGCTCAGTTCGCTCTCGCAGAAATTCTTCTAACGGTAGAAGGTAATTTGCCGAGAGCACAGTTCCATTTAAACCGTGCCGAGGAGCTCACAAACTACAAATCAATAGAGACAGCATTTAATTCTGGTCAAATGCAATGGCATTATCTCACATTGAGCCAACTCTCTTATGTTCATCAGCTAATGGGCGATCAGCTAGCGTCGTTAGAATACTTAGACAAAATCTCTGAGGTCTATCAGCTAGACATAGAATCTTCCAGAGGTTGGCCCCTCATCAAGCTCAAACAGTATGACGCTGCTAAAGAATCAGCTAGACGTGTATTAGATAGCAGTGATAACCCACTAGAGAGATCGCGAGCATGGAATACCCTATGCGCAGCAGAACTGGCGAGCTTAGAGCCGATTGAGTCCACATTTGCCTGCGATCGCGCGATCGATGAAGACGGAAATATTTCCAACGCAGCGAGCGATTACGACACCGTATACCTCACAAACGCCTCTGAAGTTTCTTTGAGTTTATTACAAATGCAACAGGCAGAGGATTATTTAGACCGCGCCACGCAATTTCTTAACCCCGATAGTGTAGCCGATCCATGGGTATACAAATTGTTTCTGACGCTAAACCAAGGCCGGTTCGACGACTCAAGGAATGCACTTGACCGAATGTTGATTTGGCGACAACAACAGAAACCGTTAGTTAGCGTGATGAACCGAGCTGAACACTTTCTCGTCAGTGCCAGCTTTCTTATGCTAGCCGGTTATCCTGAGGACGCAATAAACCTTAGCCAGGCAGCACTGAACCAGCCAGATCGAAATGGTTCTTACAGTGCTGATGACAAGCAAAAAGACTCTTTCGCCGCCCTTGTGAATATGATTGCTAACCGAATTGAATATCAAATCCAAAATGAGAAGCTCGCTGGAATGAGCTTTATCGAATCTATACCCAGTCGCCTAACTATGGGACGATTGAAATTTAATGCGTGGCAAGCTGAAAGAAAGGCAGCCTCTCTTTTTGCCGACTCGGAAGTCTTGCAAAATCGTCTAAGGCCTTATGCTCCGCTGGATGTCCATATCCCAGAATGGATAGAACCAGAGATAGTTAACATAATTGGCACTGGCGTTATTTCGGCAATTCTTGAACAATCCTTGACCAATGGGGCCTTCAGTTTAAACGAGGGATATTATTATGCCTACGTCACCGAAATAGCAGCCTTAGACAACGAAATTGACTTGACCATTGAGGCCGCAAAACAAGCGTTGGCGCTCCTCCCACAAGAGGAAGTGCTGCTTAAAGCAAGAATTTCGGTCAGGTTGGCTCAAGCCTATTGGGCTAGCAACAATCAGGAGGAGGCTCTCCATCATTTTGAAACAGCCTACAAACAAGACCCCAGCGTTGTTCGAAGACTAGAAACTACGTTCCCGGTTGTTTTCGTAACTGATGGTACTGCTTTTTCCCAAATAGTTGAGGGGTATTTGAAGAAATCCCCCCGCTTTACGGAAGAAAATAATGGGTTTTTATTAGAGATAAAAACGACCCCTGATCTGTCAATCTGTTTAAGATTACAAACAAGGGAGATACTCTCGTGCTATACTCTCGCCGCCGCCGAAAATCAGAGCAGCGAATGGAATGCCCGAGAACTCACTAATTTATTTCATAACGACACTTTTGGGTTAGGCTACCAGATTAGTAAAGCTCAACGCTCAATTCTGCTAGGTTCAAGCGTCATTCTTAGCTCTCAAACCAACAAGGCTAAACGTGAATCTCAAGAAGCCTTTCTGACACGCTAGGTTAATTAGATAATTCAGCATTAAAAGACTGCTTGGACTAGAACTTTGTTAAAACTTAATAAACTTTCAAAGCGCATGATTGTTCTTTTGGCGGCTGTATCAGCGCTTGGCCCAGTTGGCATGCAAATACTTCTACCCGCCTTGCCCGTTATTAAAGAAACCTTTGCCGTATCCAATGATGTAGCACAACTAACCCTGAGTCTTTCAATGTTAGCGATCGCTGTGGGCACTTTATTCTACGGACCACTCTCGGATAAGTACGGCCGCAAACCAATCATGCTTATTGGCATAGTCATAACTTTGTTGGGCTCTTTGATTTGTTATGTGGCTGATTCGATCTTCTTACTAATATTAGGTCGCTTCATCCAGGCGTTTGGCGGAGCGGTGGGCTTGGTTCTCGCTAGAGCAATCGTGCGGGATGTTTATGGCCCTGAGGAAGCTGCACGAGTGATTGCTACCCTAGTGATGGTTATGGTGGTACTACCTATGATGTCACCAGCCCTTGGAGGTGAACTTATGCAACTATATGGCTTTGAATCCGTGTTCATTGTCATCGCTGTTGCTAGCGCCATAGCCTTTGTATTCCTTTTTTTTCAACTTCCAGAAACACTCGCGAAGCCCGTACCTTTTGAGGGTCTGAAATCAACGTTTATTACTTTTAAAACGTTATTTGCATCGAGAGCTTTTTGCGGATATGCCTTTTGTGTAACCTTTGTTTCTGTCGTATTTTTTAGTTTTATTTCTGCTGCACCCGAGATAATGGTGTCTGTACTGAACCGCCCTCCCACAGAATACGGTTATTATTTTATTCTTATTCCAGCAGGATTTATGTCAGGAAATTATTTCGCAAGACATTTTGGCGCATCAATTTCAATTGACCGTATGATCGAACTAGGCGCTAGCATAGGTGTGGCTGGTATAACCCTCGCAATACTTTTACAATTTTTTCGCTTGGAAACCCCTTTCGCTTTATTCCTACCCATCGCACTGGCCGTGTTTGGAAACGGCATTACGCTACCAAACGCACAAGCTGCTGCGATTAATGAATTTCCTCAGTTTGCAGGAACAGCATCCGGACTTACTGGTTTTCTTCAAATGGCAGTTTCAGCGATAGCCGCACAATTTGTAGCACTAATTTTTAACGGTACCGTTTACCCACTTCTTGGCTTAATGCTTGTAGCTTCACTAATTTCGCTTGCTGTATTTCGATGGGGCGTATTAAATCTCCGAAAAGCCGCCGTTTAAGTCAATCAATAATCCAATGTGAGTGACTTTAGAAGGCCAACAATTTGAGATTCGTTTTCTAAGCATCGAAGATCAAATATCAATCTACCATCATGCAAGCGACCAATAATTGGGGTTGATAAACTGCGAAATGACTTTGCCAACTTTTGAAGTCTCGCATCCGTTTCACCTTTCTTCGCTAATGGTTTTAACACCAAAGCTCTGCTCTCGAGCAAATCTAAGGGGAGCGCTCCGCTGCCGATCTGACTCTTGCATTGCTCAATAGAAACTTCGGCGACATCTGCTAATTTTTCTGCGAAAACAGGTAAAAGCCTCCCCGCTAAATGATCTATTTCCCCAATTGGTCTGACCAAGTCAGCGAGTAGAGGAAGTCGAGAGACAAGCCTATCAGGGTCCATATATAGCTTTAAGACTTCAATCAAAGCAGCGATAGTGATCTTATCTACTCTAAGTGCTCGTTTTAGCGGGTTGCGCTTGATTCTCTCAACAAGCTCTTTCTTTCCTACAATTAAGCCTGCTTGGGGTCCACCTAAAAGCTTGTCACCACTAAATGTGACAATATCAGCACCCTCTTCCAGATTTTCCCTTACAGTTGGCTCTCGAGGAAGACCATAGCGCGTTAAATCAATCAGCGTTCCACTACCCAGGTCAGAAACGAAATGCAATTTCCTTTGATGAGCAAGCTTGCCGAGCTCTGACTCAGCGACAGAATTTGTAAACCCTTTGATCTCATAATTGCTGGTATGAACTTTCATCAATACACTTGTATTAGTTCCAATCGCAGACTCATAGTCACTAAGATGAGTACGATTGGTTGTGCCTACTTCTTTAAGAATACTATTGGCGCTTTTCATAACATCCGGAATTCGAAAAGCACCTCCAATTTCAACTAACTCTCCTCGCGAGATAATGGCCTCACTTCCGGAAGCCAGTGTGTTTAACACAAGCAAAACCGCAGCAGCATTATTATTGACTATTGTTGCCGATTCCGCGCCCGTTATTTCACATAAGAGCTTTTCTAAATGTGAATCTCGGTCTCCCCGTTTACCTGACACAAGATCATATTCAAGGTTTGAAGCAGAACCTGCGACGAGTGTCATGGCGTTTATGGCGCTTTTCGGCAACCTAGCACGACCTAAATTCGTATGCACAACGGTACCAGTAAGGTTAATCACAGGAAGCAAGGTGGTATTTGACGAATTCTTCAGCCGCTTGGCCACGTTTTCACAAAAAATCTCAACGAAGTCGTCCCGCAAAATTTGGTCTATAGCAAATTGATTGTTATCAGATATCTTTGAACGAAATAATGAGAGTTCCTCTCTGATCATGAGTTTGACAGCCGTATTTCCAAAAGTCGAAACGGCCTCCTCCAATTCAATAGATTGGAGCAAGAAATCAGTGTTTGGCAGGGCTTTGAAGGCGTTCGTTTCAGATTTCACGACTAGTTATAGCTCACGGCTACTCAATTTTGTCTCTTTTTGGAAAAGCCTTTGCAATCTACGTAAATTTTCTGCATTGTTCAACCGCAATTTGACTTGTTTTTGAGAAAACTTGTCTTTGCACATTTTGAGCTCTAGCTAGTAACTCATTTCTTTTTACAAACTGTCCGCGGTCAGTAAAACACTATGGAAACAAGACCAAATTTATTAGTTATAAATAATTTCCACCCTCCGACAGTCACTAAACTTGACCGCCTCTATCAAACTCACCACCTGTGGAAATTGAGTGGCGAGCATCAACAGGAACTTATCTCAGAGCTAGCTGGGCTTTGCACGGCAGCAGCTACTGGATCTTGGGCTTTCAATGAAACTGCTTACAAACTAGAGTCGCTGGAACTCATCGCCGCATTCGGAGTTGGTGTTGATGGAATAGATTTAAACCTTACTAGAGAGAATCAAATCCGGGTAACTAATACTCCGAACGTACTGAATGATGATGTTGCAGACATAGCGTTGGCCCTAATATTAGCCACAAGTCGGAATATCATTAACGCGGATCGATATGTCCGGTCTAAACAATGGGAAAAAGGGCCCATGCATTATGACTCTGGATTGGCTGGTAAAACTCTCGGTATCATTGGGCTTGGAAGGATAGGTCAAGCAGTAGTTGAAAGAGCTCTCCCATTCAAACTAAAGATTGCTTACCACAATCGAAACAATAAAAAACTTTCTTATGAGTATTTTTCAACAGTTGTAGAACTGGCAAAGCACTCTGACATTCTTCTTAGCATTCTACCAGGTGGCCAGGAAACAAAAGGTATTGTCGATGCAGAAGTGCTCAAATCCCTTGGGCCCAAGGGGATCTTTATAAATATTGGGCGAGGCACCAGTGTAAATGAAAATGATCTCATAAATTCTTTATCTCAAGAAACGATCGCGGCCGCTGGTCTTGATGTCTATGAAAGCGAACCAAAAGTACCAAAGGCTTTACGCGAGCTGGATAATGTTGTTTTGCTACCCCACATTGGGAGTGCCACTCTGCAAACCCGCGCGGCCATGGGTAATTTATTGTTAGAAAATCTCAATGCTTTTTTCTCGAAAAAAAGCTTAATCTCCGAAGTCTTATGATCTATCTAAAACAGGAGTTAATTAGAGATAGTTGCCCATATTGTGGCGAGCTAATAGAGCTTGCCATAGACTGCTCGATTCCCGAACAGCAGTATATCGAAGACTGTCAAGTTTGTTGTCGCCCCATCCAAATACTTGCCTCAATAGATGAATTTGGCACCCCTATGATTAGTCTTATCGATGAGAACAGCTAATCTACTCGGTAGCCCGAATTAGCTTCTTAGACGGCTTAAAAGAAAAGGATCGAATCAACACATTAATCCCAAGCTGGATTTTAATTTTCATGTGCATTATTCTCTCGCCCGCACAAAAGTAATTGAAGTTTTTGGTATTTATAAAAATAAATCTACTTCCTATGCAACAAACTTTGACACCTATGATTTATCTAAAATATTCCGGTATGATCTCCACCCATTAAGAAGCGCTATATGCTGCATGAAATTAACTAGACACCAGTTATCTTTATGAAGAAAGCTCCATCGAAAAAAGCCGCTAACTCCAAAAGGAGTTCAAAAAAGCACAAAAAATACGTTTTCGCCTTCGGTAAAAAAACTGATGGGGATGCACGAATGCGGGAATTGCTTGGTGGTAAAGGCGCAAATCTCGCTGAGATGGCCTCAATCGGCTTGCCGGTGCCGCCTGGTTTCACGATTTCAACTGAAGTTTGCAACTACTACTACAATCATGAAAAACGTTATCCAAGGCAATTATTAAAGGACATTGAAGCTGGCGTACGAAAAATTGAAGCACAACTGGGTAAGCGATTTGGAGCTCGCCGAAACCCGTTGCTAGTGTCGGTGCGATCTGGCGCCCGGGACTCGATGCCCGGAATGATGGACACGATTCTTAATCTTGGACTAAATGATCAGACAGTTGAAGGTCTGTCCGTTTCCTCTGAAAACCCAAGATTTGCCTGGGATTGTTATCGCCGTTTTATTCAGATGTATGGTGATGTCGTCATGGGTGTACAAGCTCGAAGCGAGGAGGAAGAAGATCCTTTCCACAAAGAGTTAGAAAAATTAAAAAGTCGTACAGGGGTATCAGCAGACACAGAATTGACGACCGAAGACTTAAAAACGCTTGTAAAACGCTATAAGGCTCTTATATCCAAGCGTACGCGAAGCGCTTTCCCGCAAGATGTCATGGAACAACTTTGGGGAGCTATTGGTGCTGTATTCGGTTCGTGGAAAAATGAAAGAGCGATTCTTTATAGACAAGAGTACGGAATACCCGCCGAATGGGGGACTGCTGTAAACATACAGTCAATGGTTTTTGGCAATACAGGTGACAGTAGTGGTACAGGGGTCGCGTTTACTCGAGACCCAGCGAATGGCGAAAAAACCTTTTATGGCGAGTATCTAATTAATGCTCAAGGCGAAGACGTAGTTGCCGGAGTAAGAACGCCACAACCAATACAGCACATGACTGAAACACTTCCAAAAAGTTTTAAGGACTTAGAAAAAGTTAGAAGTAAATTAGAACGTCATTTTCGCGATATGCAGGATTTTGAGTTTACAATTGAAAATGGACGACTCTTTATATTACAGACGCGCAATGGGAAGCGCACAGGCCTCGCCGCAGTTCGCATCGCTGTCGAAATGCAACAAGAGCGGCTGATGAGTCAAAGAGACGCGTTGCTTAAAATTCCCGCCGAATCGATTGATTCGCTCCTAGTGCCTATATTTGACCCTAAAGCGTTAAAAGCGGCGACCTTAATCGGCCGCGGACTACCCGCCGGGCCGGGCGCGGCGACGGGTCGGATAGCTTTCACGGCTGCAAATGCCGAAATAGAAACGCGCAAAGGCAATAAAGTTGTACTCTGCCGAACCGAAACCTCACCAGATGACTTGAGAGGCATGTTGCTGAGCCAAGGAATACTAACGTCACGAGGAGGCGTCTCTTCGCACGCAGCACTCGTAGCCAGGCAGCTGGGCAAGGTGTGCATATGTGGCGCAGGTGACGTAATAATCAACTATGAGAAGCGAACCTTAACTTCGGGAAAGACCGTTTTAAAAGAAGGTGACTATATATCGATCGACGGTTCCACTGGCGCAATTTACAAAGGGATGATTGAAAGCGCTGATTCGGATGTAAAGAGGGTATTGGAAGGTAAATTACGATCGACAAACAGTTATACTTTTAGCTTGTTTGAAACTGTTATGAAGTGGGCTGATAGACATCGTAGCCTCAAAATTAGAACAAACGCAGATACCCCTGCAATGGCACAGCAAGCGGTTTCTTTCGGAGCAGAGGGTATCGGACTTTGCCGGACCGAACATATGTTCTTTGATGGTGATCGTATTAACTTCATGCGACAGATGATACTCGCTGTCGACGAAGTTCAGCGACGATCTGCTTTAAAAAAACTCTTACCTTTTCAAAAGAAAGATTTTGTTGGACTATTCAGGGCTATGAACGGAAGGCCCGTAACTATCCGTTTGCTTGACCCACCGCTGCATGAATTCTTGCCCCAAGACGATGTAGTGCGCCGTCAGCTTGCTGAGAAACTTGACGTGCCATTTGATTTTGTTATCGACAGGATAAAAGCATTACATGAAGAGAACCCGATGCTCGGATGCAGGGGCTGTCGCCTGGGAATCCTCTACCCCGAAATTACTGAAATGCAGGCTCGAGCTATATTTGAGGCTGCAGTGCAAGTTCAGAAAGGCAAAAAGCGCATAAAGGTAAAACCAGAAATAATGATCCCTCTAGTAGGCTTTAGAGAGGAACTAGCTGACCAACTTGAGATCGTTCATCGAGTAGCTCAAGAAGTAATGAGAGCAAGAAAGATGCGTGTCGATTACATTGTTGGAACCATGATTGAGGTACCTCGAGCGGCGATAACAGCAGACGAAATAGCGGCGGAAGCAGATTTTTTTAGTTTTGGTACAAACGATTTAACGCAAACAACTCTGGGGCTTAGCCGCGATGACATGGGCCTTTTTTACGATGAGTATCAAAGCAAAGAGATCTACAATAAAAATCCATTTGCAAGTCTCGACCAAACAGGTGTAGGTAAACTGGTAAATTATGCGGCTCATAAAGGCCGTGAGGCTAAACCAGAATTAAAACTCGGCATCTGTGGTGAGCATGCTGGAGATCCTTCCTCGATAGATTTTTGTCATAGAGCAGGGCTCAATTATGTGAGCTGCTCTCCGCCGAGAGTCCCGATAGCTAGGCTAGCCGCCGCTCAGGCGAAGCTTAGAGATAATTCCTAGTCAGTTACTGGCATTTCAGAGCGACGCCTAATGCCGCCTCTATGACGGTATAGTTTTTGTAACTCCATGGTGTGAAATGCATTTCTATCCCTCCCAAATATCTGCTAAGCTCAGATGGTAAGCTCTAATTCAACTAATAAACTAAAAGAAAAATATTATGAGCACCGGTATTCTAGCAATCCTATCTTTACTTCCTATAGTTTCAGTGGCGATCTTTTTGGTCATGCTGCGCTGGCCAGCGAGCAGAGCGATGCCTATCGCTTACATAGTTGCTGCAGCATTAGCTTTATTTGTTTGGCAATTACCCATACCAAAAATATTAGCAGCCTCTGTTAACGGGCTCATCATTGCCGGCACGCTAATCTATATAATCTTTGGAGCCATTTTATTACTTAACACGCTTCAACAAAGCGGCGCGATGAGTACCATAAGACAAGGATTTTCCGATATCACTCCGGACAGAAGGATCCAAGTGATCATTATCGCTTGGCTCTTTGGCACTTTTATTGAAGGATCCGCTGGATTCGGGACCCCAGCCGCAGTAGCGGTTCCCCTAATGGTGGGCCTAGGATTCCCAGCAATGGCGGCAGTAGTAGCAGGAATGATTATTCAAAGCACGCCTGTATCATTTGGGGCGATGGGAACCCCGATACTCGTTGGCGTCAACACAGGCTTATCAGCCGACCCCGGAATGATCGCATACGCGACAGAATTAGGTTTTTCCGAATGGGAAGATTTCTTGGCATTTATTGGTACCAAAATCGCCATAATTCATGCTGCTGCTGGAACGTTTATACCACTATTAGTTACAGCGGTGATGACTCGTTTTTTCGGGGCTAATCGCTCCTTCGCTGACGGATTTAAAGTATGGAAATTCGCAATTTTCGCAGCCCTATCCATGACTATTCCTTACCTCATAGTAGCAACCTTTCTTGGCCCCGAGTTCCCATCTATGTTCGGAGGCATGATTGGACTAGCTATTGTTGTTACTGCCGCAAAAAATGGCTTTTTAATGCCGGATGATAGCGATAATTGGGATTTTGACGCTAAAGAAAATTGGGAAGCAGAGTGGACTGGGACGATGCAATCTGATAGCTCGGCTTCGGCTGACAGAGCGCCAATAGGCCTAATCCGTGCGTGGTCGCCTTACCTATTTGTAGCTGGATTGCTTGTCCTTACGAGATTGCGCGCGGTTAATATGGAAGCTTTTCTGCGAAGTGATCACCCCTTGATTACATGGTCATGGACTGAGATCTTTGGAAGTGACATCAGCGCGTCCTTTCAACCTCTTTGGTCTCCCGGAACAATATTTATTATCGTTTCTCTTATAACAATTCTAGTGCATGGCTTAAAAGCTTCTGAATACAAAGTAGCTTTAAATAGCTCATTAAAGACTCTAATCCCCGCTTCGACCGCACTTATCTTTACAGTCCCTATGGTTCAAGTGTTCATCAATTCGAGTGGCGGTGGCGCTGGGTATGAACAAATGCCTATAGCCTTAGCTGAAGGTGTCGCAAACTTAGCTGGGTCAGCGTGGCCATTCTTCTCAACATTCATTGGTGGTCTTGGCGCATTCGTTGCCGGTTCGAATACGGTGAGCAACATGATGTTTTCTTTATTCCAATTTGGAGTCGGAGAACGAATTTTAGCTGACCCAACTTGGATCGTCGCACTTCAAGCGGTTGGCGGAGCTTCGGGAAATATAATATGTGTGCACAATGTGGTCGCTGCCTCAGCGGTTGCAGGGTTAATAGGTAAAGAGGGATCCGTCATACGTAAGACACTTCTTCCTTTCCTATACTACGCATTAATGACTGGAGCTCTTGGGTACGGCATCGTAAATTTAAGCAGTGGTTTGTTCAATGCGGGTTTTGTTGTGGTAGCCGCGATTGTTGCAGCGATGATCTACTTCATATACAAATATAATAGAGTTTCGGACCCCTAGTTTCAGAGCACCCAAGGGTGTTCTGAAGAATGTCTAGCAAATCGTTGACACCTAGAAGTAAGACAACGTAAAAACTAATGCAGTCTAGATCCCTCATTGTTGCTACCGCTGGCCACGTAGACCATGGAAAAACTTCTTTGGTCAAACACCTAACTGGCATAGATACTGACACCCTCCTTGCAGAGAAAGAGCGTGGATTAACTATTAATCTAGGATACGCTTATCATCATTTTCAACATCAAGATGAGGAAAGGAATATATCCTGTACTCTCGGTTTTGTAGATGTTCCAGGTCACACTGATTTCATAAACAATATGTTGGCTGGTTTCGGTGCAGTTAACCATGCTCTATTAGTTGTTGCTGCAGATGATGGCGTCATGCCACAGACTAAAGAGCACCTCTCCATAATTGAATTACTGGGAATTAAAAGCGGAATCATTGCAATTACTAAAACAGATAAAGCAAACAGCGAGCAACTTGAAAGCGTTATTCAAGAGGTCAAGCAGCTAACAAAGAATTCAATATTTAAAGCTGCCAAGATATTTAAGGTCTCAAATTCAACCCAAGACGGAATTGAGAGTCTTTTAAATCACTTAAAATCAGAGACTGTTCGAGTAGAATCAAATCAAGACGCCAGCGTGAATAGAAACTTTCGCTATTTGATAGATCGCGCTTTTACTGTAAAGGGTATTGGTACCGTCGTTACTGGTTGTGTTAAGTCTGGCTCAATAGGCAAAAATGAACAAGCGGCAATTTCAAGCTGCAATGATTCAACAAAAATTAAAGGGATTAGGATAGATAAGCGGGATATTGCAGCTATAACCATTAATCAAAGAGCTGCAATAAACATTGATGTCGGTCTAGAGGCAGTCTCAAGAGGAGACTGGTTAACGGACTCCAAAATAGTGCACCCAGTAACAAGGCTAGATACAACTATCAATTTAGTCGACCCGAATTTATCCATTAAATCTGGGGCCGAGTATCACCTTTATATTGGAGCTTCACACCATATAGTGAGTCTCAGACAGCTCGACGAACGCGGCACCTTCTTTCAGATTAAATCCCATTCCGCCATTATTGCTCACCACGGAGATAGATTTATAGTTCGAGACCCAGCATCTCAACATACAATTGGGGGGGGAACTGTAATCGACGTGTTTGTCCCGCGGAAGAAACGTGCCAGTGAAGATCGGATAAAAAGCCTTACAGCCTTGAATCAAGCAGACAATCTTGCCCTAAAATCACTTTTGGAAATATCGCCTACAGGTCTTAATCTCAGAGAGTTTTCAATCAACCGAAATTTGAAATGGCAAAATGTCGAACTGCTACTAAAGAAACTCAAAAACGAAGGCGTCGAGTACGTCCGACTAAAAGAGACAACGAGCAAGGATGAAATTATTCTGTTTCATGAATACTTCAAAAATTATGCCAAACGTTTGTTGACGCAAGTAGAAAATTTCCATGAAAGTCACCGGAGTCTCCAAGGTATAAGTGAACCAGCTCTAAGTCGAGAAGCCCAGCTCCCTGCTTCTCATCTATTTTTCCATAGCATTCTACAAATCCTTATTGGGAAGAACCTCTTAAAGCTAACTGGAACACTAATACACCACCCAAGCCATAAAGCTTCATTAAGCGTCGAAGAGAGAGAATTTTTAGCAAAAGTTAGACCTATTCTCAAAAAGTCAGAAAATATTCCGCCAAGAACCCGTGAACTTGCAGAACAAACAGGAATCCCTCTAAAAAAGCTGGAAAGCATTCTAAAACAAACGGCCAAATCTGGAAGCCTCGTTAAAGTGGCTGAGAATCGATATTACTTACCAGAGACAATAATGAACTTAGCGGAGTTCACAGAAAAGCTTATTGAAAGTTCCCCTGAGGAGGAAGGCTTTTCGGTAATTCAATTTAGAGATGCATCTGGCATTGGGCGAAACCTATGCATTGAAATTCTCGAATACTTCGATCGCGTTGGGTTTACGAGAAGAAATGAAAATACTAGGGTCTTGCGCACCGAAAAAGAAAACATATTTGCTAAATAACTATTCTCGGAGCAAAGGGAAAGTTACTTTTTTTTCCTGTGGATTACGACCGGTAATTTCGTATATCCCTTCACAAAGCTGGAATAAACTCGCTCTGGCTTACCCACAACTTCTATAAATTCGAATCTATCCATTATTTCTTCCCAGAGTATACGCAGCTGCATTTCCGCCAGTCTGTTACCCATGCAGCGATGAATACCAAAACCGAAAGACAAGTGTTGGCGAGCATTTGGCCTGTCGATCCAAAAATCATTTGGTCGCTCAAGAACGTCCTCATCTCGATTACCAGAGACATACCACATGACGACTTTGTCTCCAGCATTTATATTCTTGTCTCGCAAGGTTGTATCTTGTGTCGCTGTTCGCCGCATATGTGCTAGCGGAGTTTGCCAACGTATTATTTCTGAAACCATATTTCCTATAAGATCGGTATTTTTGCGAAGCTTTTCATATTCTGCAGGGTTCTCATTTAAAGCAACCACGCCACCAGACATGGAATTTCGTGTTGTATCGTTACCCCCTACAATTAGCAAAAGAAGATTGCCTAAAAACTCCATAGGTGGCATATTTTTCGTCGCCTCACCATGCGCAAGCATCGATACTAAATCAAAACCAGAACTCTTTTTCGCCCTCTCATCCCAAAGCCTCTGAAAATATTCCAAGCATTCTTGTATGGCGGCCCACCGCTCTTCGTGAGTGTCTGCAACTCCACCTCTACCCGGTATCGCCGTAGTCATATCAGACCAATAAGTCAGCTTATGCCGATCCTCGAAAGGAAAATCAAATAGTGTCGCAAGCATTTGTGTAGTTAATTCAATGGAAACATTTTTAACCCAATCAAACTTCTCTCCTATCGGTAGGCCATCCAGAATCTTACAGACTCTCTCCCTAATAATAATCTCAAGATTTTTAAGGTTTGCCGGCGCAACTACAGGCTGCGCTATCCGCCTCTGCTCATCGTGTTTAGGCGGGTCCATGGCAATGAATGATGGAAGTGTAAATTCTTCAAATTGGTCTATGATTCCAATGGTTGGCTCAGAGGAATAAATCTCAGGCGAAGTATCTACCTCCATAATGTCTTTATATTTCATTACCGACCAGTAAGGACCCACGGCTGATTGCGAGCAGTAATGAACAGGGTCTTCATCACGCAAACGTTTTAGAAAAGGGATAAACTCATTTGCTTGCCAAATACCAGGATGGGATAGGTCGATTTTTTCTAAGGGCATGGAATAAGGATCTTTTCCAACCATGCTCCATTTGCTACGCGCAGGATTTGCCTCTAACGAATCAGCCATATGCACTGCACCCCCTTTTAATGCAACGTCTATTTAATTAGATTACATCAATAATCAAAATTGAAACTCTGGAGTAGTTACCATCAGACCACTTAAGTCCTCAGTAACAGGTATTTGGCAGGCTAGTCTTGAGTTATTTTGCCGATCTGGACTCAAGCTAAGCATCGCCTCCTCTGTCGGGCCGATTTCTTCCAGCTTATCTAACCACTCTTTATGAACGAACACATGACAAGTCGCGCAGGAGCATGCGCCACCGCAATCCGCATCAATGCCTGGCACGCCATTTGTAACAGCCGCCAGCATGACTGATGATCCTGGTTTTGCCTCAATAACTCTCTCAGTCCCATCATGTTCAACATAGACTATATTTATCATTAATAAATCCTTCAGACCTCGATGACTACCATAAAACTAACAGACACATTACTAATACAATTAGTAAAAACTCCAGTGAGCTACAGTTTATCAATCGAAGATAGTGCCAACAAAACCAAGGCAAATTACAGTTTGCCATAGAATTCAGCGCGAGATATTAGTAAAATTTCTGTGTCCTTTTTCAGTAATTTGGTCTAGCGCCTTTTCTAATTATAATAAACTAATTTACTAAATTCCTCTAAATTATGTCAGAAGTAATATCCCAGTATGGTTTCCTTCTACTCGCCATGGCCTGTGTTTTCGGCTTTTTTATGGCATGGGGCGTCGGCGCGAACGATGTGGCAAATGCCATGGGCACCTCAGTAGGTGCGGGCGCGATCACAATTAAGCAAGCCATAGTGATCGCAATGATTTTTGAGTTCACAGGTGCGTGGCTTGCAGGAGGAGAGGTTACCTCAACGATACGAAGTAGCATCATTGATATTGAAGCTGCAGGCTTTGAAGATAGACCAGAACTACTGGTCTTCGGGATGCTGTCATCTCTTTTGGCTGCAGGAATCTGGCTTTTAGTCGCCTCTAAGTATGGCTGGCCTGTCTCTACAACCCATTCTATTATCGGGGCAATCGTGGGGTTTGCCGTCGTTGGTATTTCTTCAGATTCAGTGATGTGGGGACAGGTCTCGGAAATAGTTGCTAGCTGGGTGGTCTCTCCTGTTTTCTCTGGAACGATTTCGTTCTTTCTCGTCCTCTCAGTCCAAAAATTAGTCTTGGATACAGATGACCCACTGAAAAATGCACAGAGATATGTTCCCTATTACATATTTCTAGTCGGTTTTGTAATCGCCATGGTTACCTTAGTAAAAGGCTTAAGTCACGTTGGCCTGGAAGTTACATTCAATCAAGCAACAATTCTTGCCCTGGCGTTTGGTATTGTTACGGTCGTAATAGGGACTTTTATGCTGCGGGGACTAAACCTAACATTCTCCGACGACCATGAAGAACAGATGAAAAGTGTTGAGCGCGTTTTTGGAGTGCTGATGATTTTTACTGCGTGTTCAATGGCTTTTGCACACGGTTCTAACGATGTTGCTAACGCGATTGGCCCGCTAGCGGCTATAAACAGTGTGATTTCAAATAATGGCATATTTGAAGCGGAATCTGCGTTACCAATGTGGATACTGCTTTTAGGTGGCTTCGGCATCGTCACTGGTCTGGCCATGTGGGGTCATCGCGTCATAAAGACTATAGGGAAAAATATAACGGAGCTTACCCCTAGTCGCGGATTTGCAGCCGAAATCGCGGCCGCCACCACAGTAGTGATAGCATCCGGCACGGGAATACCAGTTTCAACCACTCATACTCTCGTTGGAGCCGTCTTGGGAGTCGGGCTTGCAAGGGGCATCGGTGCATTAAATCTCAGCGTTATAGGTAAAATATTTTTATCATGGGTCGTGACTCTGCCTGCTGGAGCAACACTATCGATCTTCTTTTTCTTTGTTCTTAAAGCCATATTCATCTAGATCTTAAGCTTCGAATGAAGGCATATTCTTAAAGCGCTGTTGTAGACTCCTCGAGCGATTCGAAAACCGTAAAATATTAGAATGAGCGCATAATAGTTAATGACTACAAAGAGCAAAAGTCCATATTTTCCTGTCTTAATCGCGGGCTGTATTTTAGTCATGATCTCTTTCGGCTATCGTGCCGGATTTGGGCTTTTCCTTGAGCCCATGTCAACTGAGCGAGAATGGGGAAGAGATGT
>Ga0209036_1000269_pt1 | contig 22036 bp, 20 predicted proteins | sample MarorgKNORR_S2LV_3_FD_188222 | JGI IMG/M metagenome (GOLD analysis project Ga0209036, IMG submission 188222) | Marine microbial communities from the Southern Atlantic Ocean, analyzing organic carbon cycling - DCM_A/KNORR_S2/LV (SPAdes) (version 2) | ecosystem: Environmental > Aquatic > Marine >... | reverse complement strand
TAGAAATACTTTTTCTTTTTTATTAGTCTTAATTTTACTTATAACTTTTACAGATCAATCAAGTAATTTATTTAAAGATTACTTTCAAAGGCTGAGACCATGTCATGATCCTAATTTAATAGATCTTTTTAGAGTTGTTAAGGAGAGTTGTGGTGGATTGTATAGCTTTTTCTCAGCTCATGCTGCTAATAGCTTTGCATTTGCAACATTTATTTTTTTCATGACCCGAAAGTGTTATAGAAAACTTTCTTTTGTTTTATTTATTTGGGCCCTTATTGTTTCATACAGCAGAATATACATTGGAGTGCATTTTCCATTAGATATCATTTTTGGTGCAGTATATGGCATTGCCTCTGGCTACATATTTTACAGTTTATTAAAATACATTACAAAAAATTAGTTATTCTTTTAAAATTTCTGAGAATTTTGATTTGAACTTATTGATTCTAGGAACAGAAACATTCCATATGTACGCGTTGTTAGGATTTTTTTCTTTATAGTCCTGATGATAATCTTCTGCTATATAAAACTTTTCAAACTTTTTTACTTCTGTAACAATTTTTGGGTAAGTTTTGTTTTTTAATAAACGATTGATTTCTTCATTTATAATTCTCTTTTCATTTTCATTGCTGTAAAATGCTATTGATCTATAGTGTGTTCCTCTGTCAGGTCCTTGCCTATTAAGAGTAGTTGGATCATGTGATCCAAAAAATACTTTTACTAATTCATCAAAGCTAATTTTATCTGAATTATAATAAACCTTTATAGCTTCAGCATGTCCAGTTTTTCCTGTTAAAACAGTATAATAAGTGGGATTTTTAGTAAAACCACCAGAATAACCTGATTCTACTTTATCAACACCTACTAAACTTTCGTAAATTGATTCAACACACCAAAAACATCCAGATGCAAAATATGCCTCCTTCACGTCTTGTGAGTTTAACTTAACAAAAAATATTATTAATAGAACACTAAGAGTTTTTTTCATCTTTATTTTTTAAAATTAATAATCTAAAGTCTATCGATTTATTTCCTTTTATATTTGTAGTTTTAAGTTTAAGTCTACTTATACCTTTCTTAAAACTCATCTCTCCAATGTTTATTTTTTTAAAATCCTTAGTATAGGATTCAATTCTTTTTATCTTATCCTTATCAAATCCTACCAAACTAGGATTATGAAAATCATCAATAGTTTTCTTTATTATTTGATCTTCAAACTCTAAAGCAATTTCAGTGCCAACACTTTCTTTTGGCAATGTGTAATATAAGTCAACAGATTTAGTTCCATTTTCTAAAACGTCTATATCCCAATAAATGTAATCATCAGAATTTTTCCAATTATCTATAAATGAACAGTTAGCATGTATTGACGATCTTTGTAATATTCCTGTTATTTCAGCATCTCTCGCAGGTAGATGTGTATAATTTGAATTTTTATAATTAACTGTGAAAGGTCTTCGTTTATTTTGTTTAATTATTTCATTAATTAATTCTTTCCAAATTCTTTTAGCTTCTTTTAATTCTTCAAATTCATTTACTTTAGCTTCATTAATAGCATAATATTGGCTATGATCATTTTTTAAGTCATATAAATTATTATTGTAGTCCAATATATATTCATTATTTCTTACACTCAACCTATTATTCCAAAACGAAAATACTTTTCTTTGATTATCAAATAAATCAGGATTTTCAATATATTTTTTGAAACTTTTCCCATCAAAATTTATGTTGGTAGTATTTTCAATTAAGTCTATCAAAGAGGGAAATACATCCAAAACGCTAGTAACTTGTTTAATTTTTATCCCTGGTTTAATTTTTTTTGGCCATTGAATAAAGAATGGAACTCTTACACCACCTTCATTGGTACTCCCTTTTCTTTCCTTAAACTCATTGTTCCATCTATTTCCATTTGGTCCATTATCACTCAGAAAAATAATAATAGTATCATCATATTTTCCAATTTCCTTTAGGTATTTAATAATATTTCCAACATTTTCATCAATATTTTCAATCATCCCTAATGCTGCTTTTGTCTTTTCTATATTTTCTCTTTCGGAATATCTTCCTTTAAGAATAACTTTTTTTTCTTTTGAATACTTATCAGGCACTTGCATAGGCGAGTGGGGTGTGTTGTAAGAGATAAAAGTAAAAAAGGGTTTAACTGAACTCTTTATAAAAGAAATTGCATTATTTGTAATGTCATCATTTATATAACCCTTTCCTTTGACTAATTCACCATTTCTCTCCAAAATAGGATCAAAATAATTACCCCAATGACCAGATGTAAAACCGTAAAACTCATCAAATCCCCTTGAATTTGGATGATATGGTGGCTGAGATCCATTATGCCATTTTCCAAATAGTCCAGTAGAATAATTTCTTTCTTTAAAATAATTGGAAATAATTTTTTCGTTAGTATTCATTCTCTCATATCCTCTCGTAACTCCATTTACGCCTGTTCTAACAAAATATTTTCCAGTAAGTAGTTCCGCTCTAGTTGGCGCGCAAACTGGACTAACATAAAATCTTGAAAAGGATGCTCCATTTTTTGAGAAACTATCAATATTTGGTGTTTTTAAATTTGTATTTCCATGAATACTTAAATCTCCCCATCCTTGGTCATCTGTCATAAAAATTAAAACATTAGGATTTGAACTCTTTTCACATGAAATAAACAAAAAAGAGAAAATTATTATATATAAAATTGATCTTGTCATTTTATGAATTCTATAATTTGTTCAGTAAAATTATTCCAATTTAACTTTTTCTTTAGTTTTCTTATTTCATCAATCTTTTTATTTGAATTTGATTTAATAGCTTCCAAAATTTTATTACTTATGGACCTTGTGTTAGCCTCACAAATAAAAGAGTTATTTTCATTTAAGGTTTCATTAATTCCACCTGCAGCTGTTGTTATCATTATTTTCTCAAAATATATTGATAGAGAACTTACTCCACTTTGAGTTGCACTAGTATTGGTTTGCATTATAAAATCAGCTGCTGAAAACCATTTATAAATATTTTCTGTTTTTATAAATTTATTTTCAATTGTGATGTTGTTTTTAAGTTTAAGTTTTAATATTAGTTCTTCATATTTTTTAATATCATCATAAAACTCTCCAGCAATAATCAGATGAATCATGTTGTCTTTTTCAATTGCTTTTTTTAAGGATTTAATCAACAAATCAAGACCTTTATATTTTCTAATAAGGCCAAAGTGTAATAAATATTTTTTATTTGGATCTAATTTTTTTTCTTTTAAAATTTTATTTCTGTCAGATAAATTCTGATTTAATTCTGGAATCGGATGAAATAATGATTTACAATTAATATTTTTCTTTTGAATTTGTTTGGATGTGTAATCTGAAAGAGTGATTAACTTATCTAGTGAGTTTAAATAAAAATTTAAAAAAATATTTTCAAATATATTTTTTTCGTGACTGTATATGTTATGTAAAATACCAGACTTTATGATGTTTTTTGATGAAAAACGATTTATTAAAGAATATGAAATTGAAAAAATTGGATTCCAATGAGTTGTTATTATTAAATCAGGTTTAATTTTTTTAATAAACCTGTAAGTTTTATAATAAGATAGGGGATTATAGGGGTTAATTTTTTCCATGTTGCCATTCTTAATATTATCAAAAAATTGATTCTTTCCTGGAAATAGAAAAGTGGGGTACAATATTGAAAATGTTAGAAGATGAATGCTATTTCTTTTTTTTAGCTGTTTATAGAGCTCATTATTAAAATCTGAAATTCCACCTCTTAAGGGTGGAAATGGACCAATTAATAAGATATTCATTGATTTTAGTTTTCAATTATATTCCAATTTCCTTTGCTAATTAAAGGCTCAGCTTGTTTATATTTAATTTCTTTTACTTCTCCAGTTTGAATATTTTTAATTTTAACCCTTTCATTTCTTCCAATCTTTCTATTCTCCCTAACCACAGTTTCAATAATATTTTGCTTTTGAGACACATTAGCCCCAACTTGTCTATTTCTATTAGCAAGTTCATCACTATTTAAAACTTCTTCTTTTGAAGTATTGTATTTTTCCTTTCTCCTTGCTTGTCTATCTTCTCTTATTTCGTTCGGATTATTCGATGGAAGACCACCTTTAAATAAGAAGGATAGAATATCAATATCCAATTGATTAATCATAGATTCAAACAAGTCATAGGCTTCGTTTTTATAAATAACTAATGGGTCTTTTTGTTCGTGAACAGCAAGCTGTACAGCTTGCTTTAATTCATCCATTTTTCTTAGATGTGTTTTCCATGTATCATCAATAATTGCTAATGATATATTTTTTTCAAAGTCATTGATTAGTTCTTGTCCATTTGATTCATAAGCATCTTTTAGATTAGTTACAATATTCATTGTTTTTTTTCCATCACTGAACGGAACTACTATTCTTTCAAATTTATTTTGTGGATTTTCATAAACATTTTTAACAATTGGAAAAACCTTTATTGAATTCTCTTTGTTTTTTTCTTTATAAAAATTTAAAACAACATCATAAGTTTTATTAATAATTTCTGCATCATTATTTTTTTCAAATTCATCTTTAGTTACAGGAGATGTGGTGGAAAAACATTTAATTAATTCAAATTCAAATGCTTTAAAATCATTATTTATTTTAGAATTATCATAAATATTCGCAACTGTTTGATAAATCATATTAGCTATATCAACTTTAAGTTTGTTACCATCTAATGCATTTTTTCTTCTTTTATAAATGTTTTCTCTTTGAACATTCATTACATCATCATATTCAAGAAGTCTTTTTCTAATTCCAAAATTATTCTCTTCAACCTTTTTTTGAGCTCTTTCAATAGTTTTAGTCATCATTGAGTGCTGAATAACCTCACCTTCTTTATGACCCATTTTGTCCATCATTTTTGCAACTCTATCTGATCCAAAAAGTCTCATTAGATTATCTTCTAAAGAAACGTAGAACTGTGAGCTTCCTGGATCACCTTGTCTTCCAGCTCTTCCTCTTAATTGTCTGTCGACTCTTCTTGAGTCATGTCTCTCTGTTCCAATTATTGCAAGACCTCCTTTATCTTTGATCTCATCATTAATTTTTATATCAGTCCCTCTTCCAGCCATGTTGGTAGCAATTGTTACAATACCTGCCTTTCCTGCTTCACCTACAACATCAGCTTCCTTTTTATGAAGTTTTGCATTTAGGACATTATGTTTTACATTTTGTCTTTCTAACATTCTTGATAATAATTCTGATATTTCAACAGATGTTGTCCCAATTAAAACTGGTCTTCCTTGTTTACTTAAATCAATAACATTATTGATGACAGCATTATATTTTTCTCTTTTCGTCTTATATATTAAATCATTTCTATCATCTCTTGCAATTGGTTTGTTTGTTGGTATAACCATTACATCTAACTTATATATATTTAAAAATTCACCAGCTTCTGTCACAGCTGTTCCAGTCATTCCAGATAATTTTCTGTACTTCCTAAAATAATTTTGTAATGTTATCGTAGCAAAAGTTTGTGTAGCATCTTCAATTTTTACATTTTCTTTGGCTTCAATGGCTTGATGAAGACCATCTGAATACCTTCTTCCATCCATTATCCTACCTGTTTGTTCATCAACAATTTTAACTTTATTATCCATAAGAACATACTCAACATCTTTTTCAAATAATGTGTATGCTTTTAATAATTGATTTAGGGTGTGAATTCTTTCACTTTTTTCGCTAAAATCATTATAAAGTTTCTCTTTTACTTCTGCTTCTTCCTCGATCTTTAAATTTTTAGATTCAACATTTGCAATTTCCATAGAAATATCAGGTAAAACAAAGAAGTTCTGATCATTTACATCTTTAGATAAATGTTCAATTCCTTTATCAGTGAGATCAATTTGATTGTTTTTTTCATCGATAGTAAAATAAAGCTCAGCATCAACTTTTGGCATTTCTCTATTATTGTCTTGCATGTAAAAGTTTTCAGTTTTCAATAAGGATTGTTTTATTCCATCTTGACTTAAAAATTTAATTAATGCTTTATTTTTTGGTAATCCTCTAAAGCTTTGTAACAATTTAAAACTTCCGTCTTCAATATTTCCTTCATTGAACAGTTTTTTAGAATCAGCTAAAATTTTAGTTACCAATTGTCTCTGTATTTGTACAAGTGAAGAAATTTTTGGTTTTAACTCATTAAACTCATGATTGCCACCCTGTGGAACTGGTCCTGAAATTATTAGTGGGGTTCTTGCATCATCTATCAACACTGAATCAACTTCATCTACAATTGAATAAGAATGTTGTCTTTGAACTCTATCCTCGCTCTTATGAGCCATATTGTCGCGTAGATAGTCAAATCCAAATTCATTATTTGTTCCATAAGTTATGTCTGCCATGTAGGCTCTTCTTCTTTCTTCAGAATTAGGCTTATAATAATCTATACAATCAACACTTAACCCATGAAATTCAAATATTGGAGCCATCCACGCACAATCTCTTTTTGCTAAATAATCATTAACTGTAATCAAATGAACTCCATTTCCTGAAAGAGCATTTAAGTAGACTGGAAGGGTAGCTACTAAAGTTTTACCTTCTCCTGTTTGCATTTCTGCAATTTTTCCTTGGTGCAATGCAATGCCGCCAATTAACTGTACATCATAGTGTACCATGTCCCAAACAATTTTCTTTCCAGCTGCATCCCAAGAATTTGACCAAATAGCATTATCACCATTAAGTTTAACATATGTTTTATTTGAAGAAATTTTTTCATCAAAAGGTGTAGACTTTACAATAATTTCAATGTTATTATTAAACCTTTTAGTTGTTTCTTTTATAACAGCAAATGCTTTCGGAAGAATTGAGTCTAAATATTTATCAAGACTATCTAAATAATTATTCTCAACTTTTTCAATTTCATTATATCTCTTTTCATTTTCATCAATATTTTCAGACTGACTGATAGTTTCTTTTATCTTTTCAATTTTATCATAGAAAGGGTTTTTTAACTCTTGTATTTCCTTCTTAAAACTATTAGTAATCGATCTTAAATCATCATTACTAATATTTTTTAAATCCTCCTCTATTTTTAAAATGGAATTAACAATTGGTGTGACCTCTTTAACATCTTTTTTCCCCTTATCACCAAGGAAGACATTTAATATAGAATCAATTATACTCATTTAGTTTTTTGATTATCCAAATTTAAGCAAAAAAAAAGCCTCAAAAGAGACTTAAATGTTTTTTATAAAAATTTATAAATTAATATTCTTCTTCATTCCAAAGATAATCATCTTGAGTTGGAAAATCTGGCCAGATTTCTTGGATGGATTCATAAACTTCATTACCATCTTCATCTTCAATAGCTTGTAAATTTTCTACAACTTCTAGAGGGGCACCTGTTCTTATAGAGTAATCAATTAACTCATCTTTATTGGCAGGCCATGGTGCGTCACTTAAATATGACGCTAATTCTAATGTCCAATACATATAAAAATATTTTTTGCAAAAATAAATTAATAATTGATTTACACAAGATTTTAAAAAAAAAAATAATACTTATTCAGATTTTATAATGACTGAGAAGTAATGCATAAATATTATAAATAGAAAAAATAGAGATACTCTAAAAATTAAATCTCCATAAATAACATAAAAAGTAAGATTATCAGAAATTCCAACTGCAGATTTTATAAAACCTTCTTTTCCGTAATTAATTTTTTTTAAGACATCACCTTTATAATTTATTATGGCAGATATTCCAGTGTTAGCACTTCTAACTATATTTCGTCTATTTTCAATTGCTCTAATTTTAGAATAAGATAAATGTTGCTTATGCCCTTCGCTTACATTCCACCAACCATCATTAGTTATTATTGCTAATAAGTTAGATCCATTTCTAGTATATTCTGTTACATATTCACCATAAATTGACTCATAACATATAATTGGAGAAATGTAAAAGTTATTACTTGTCTTGAAATTTTTTCTTTTTTTGTCATATCCTCTAGAATAACTTAATCCTCCAAAATCAAGAAGAATATTTCCAAGTAATGGTTCAATAATTTTTTTATATGGAATATTTTCTACTCCAACAACCAGTTTTGATTTATTATAATAATCATTTTTTTCAGAAATAAATACAGCACTGTTAAATATATCTAACCACCTATTATCGTCAATTTTATTTGAATAATCTTTAACTTTAGTTGAATCATAGAATATTTCATACAATTCAATTCCAGATAAAATATCTGAATTAAACTTCTCTCTTACTAATTTTAAACTATTAACTAATTCATTTTCTTTATAGCTATTAATCTGCACACCATCTGAGAAAAATGTTTCAGGAAGAATAATTGTTGAATTATTTACTTTATTTTTTTCAAGCAAATTATATAAATAAAAATAATTATCTGTATTGCTTCTACTATACTTATCAGAGTAGGGGTCTATATTCGGCTGAACAATAAAAACATTTATTTTCTCTTCTTTAATATCAATTGAATTATATATATACTTTGATAAAGCGATTGGTAATATCAAAATTAAAAATGCAACAATTGAAAGTTTCTTAATCTTTTTATTCTCTATAACTTTCCGAAGAATTTTAAAAATTAAAATATTAATAATAAGAACCCATAACGTTCCTCCAAATGATCCTGTAAACTCATACCATTGAATCCAATCTATTTTTTCAGAAAAAACATTTCCAAGATTCAGCCATGGCCATGAAAAATCCCAGATTAAATGAAATTTTTCAAAACTTATCCAAAGACTAATTAGAAATATAAAACTTAGTTTTTCATTAATTCTTATTGAAACTATTTTGTATAGGCTAAATACTATTGTCATCAAAAAAGAATTAACAATAATGGCAAATAACATACCTTCTAAAGTTGCGTAAAATAGCCAGTTGGTAGATATAAAATTCCAGATCAAAAATGCTGTGTAGATATATATAAATAACTTTAATGAGTATTTTTCTTTATTTAAGTGTAGAACGTAAAGTAAAGGGACAAAACCTATGAATATTAACGCAGTAATTCCATATGTTGGCCAAGAAATCCCAAGAATTAAGCCTGAAAAAACACTTAAAATGAAAGATTTTAAAATTTTCAAATTATTAATAATTAAATTTGTTTAACTATAAACTTAAGCTAACAATTGAAATTAATCAAAATACTTCCAAATTTTCTAACCATTCTTAATGGTTTATGTGGATGCTTAGCTATTCTTTTGATATTTGAGAATGATTACATGGGAGATAATTTTGGATATCAACTTGCACTTTTTTTAGTAATATTAGGAGGTGTTTTTGATTATTTAGATGGATACTTAGCAGGTCTTCTAAATGCTAAATCAAAAATAGGGATACATCTAGATTCTTTATCTGATTTGATAACATTTTCCTTAGCACCAGCATTTCTTATGTATGATTTTTTTCAAAGTCAATTAGATAAGCTTGATTTTTTGCCATTAATATCTCTTTTAATTATACCTTTTTCTATGATAAGACTAGCAAGATTTAACTCATTGCCATCAAAATCTTATTTTTTAGGATTGCCGACACCTGCAAATGGAATTTTTTTTATCGGAATTCCTTTTTTATCAATTGATATTAAATTAGAGTATTTAGCAATTATTATTTTGTGTTTTTGTTTTTTAATGATTTCAAACATAAAATTTGAGTCTTTTAAAAAATCAACGGAAAGAAGAAGTAAAAAAATTTTTTACTTAATCTTGACATTTCTCTTAACAATTTCTTTTGTATCAATTATATTTAATAGCATAAGTTTGTTAAATATGGTAAGTATTACAATTTTAACTTATATCTTATCTTCAATATTGTTTACTATCTACAGATCAATTTAGCTTTTTCTAAATCATTCTTGTTAACAAAAACTTTGTGTGAAAACAAATAATTTGGTACACCAAAGCCAGCTAAATTTGCTGAATTTTGTTCGTCCTTTATTATGAATTTTATATTATGACTTGAGAGTTTTGATGCTAATGCATTTGATTCTATCATTGATCCTGAGAAAAAATAAACATATTCTATCGTCATATGTTTTTTCTCCTGAATACAAAGTTTTTTCCTAAATATAACTTTCTTACTACTTCATCTTTTGCAAGATCCTCAGGTTTTCCACTTCTTAAAATTTTCCCCTCGAACATTAAATATGTTCTGTCTGTAATAGCTAAAGTTTCTTGAACATTATGATCTGTGATTAAAACACCAATATTTTTAGTCTTTAAATGTGATATTATTTTCTGAATTTCTTCAACAGCTATTGGGTCAACACCAGCAAATGGTTCATCTAGTAATAAAAATTTTGGGTCTGTTGCTAATGCTCTTGCTATTTCAGTCCTTCTTCTCTCACCACCTGATAGTAGATCGCCTCTATTTTTTCTTACTTTATTTAAACTAAACTCATCAATCAAGCTCTCAAGTTTAATTTTCTGCTCTTTCTCTGAAAGTTTTCCAAGTTCTAAAACTGCTTTTATGTTTTCTTCAACAGTCAATTTTCTAAAAACAGATGCCTCTTGGGCTAAATAACCAATTCCATTTATAGCTCTTTTATACATCGGCTCATTTGATACATCAATTGTATCAATTAATATTTTTCCGCCATTAGATTTAATTAATCCAACGATCATATAAAAACATGTGGTTTTACCAGCTCCATTCGGACCTAAAAGACCAACAATTTCACCTTGGCTTAATTCTAAATCAACTTTATTTACAACTTTTCTAGATTTATATGATTTTTCTATTTTAATTGCTTTAAGCTTCATTTATTCCTTTTTATTACGATTCCAGAGATATAAATACTAATTTGATAGAGAATTACAATAGGAATTGCTACAATAATTTGACTAGCAACATCAGGAGGTGTTATTATCGCTGCTAATATTAACACTCCAACTAATGCAAACTTTCTATATTTTCTTAAAATTTCTGGATTTACTAAACCGATTTTAGTCAAAAAATAAATAATTATTGGCAACTCAAAAATTAAACCAGAAGCAAGAACAGAAGCTCGAACCAATCCAATATAGCTGTTTAAATCAAAATCATTAAAAACTTCAGTGCTCACTGAATAATTTCCTAAAAAATTGACAGAAAGTGGGCAAATAACATAATATCCAAACAAAACACCTATAAAGAATAATAAACTTGATATAAATATAAACCCTCTAGCATATTTTCTTTCGTTCATATATAAACCAGGACTTATGAAACTCCAAAATTGATATAATACATATGGAAATGAAACAACAAAACCAGCTGCAATTGATGTCCATATATGTGCTGAAAACTGACCTGACACTGTTCTGCTTTGAATGCGAAATGGCATTTCTGTAATACAAAAACTATCATTTAAACCAATAATGTTAGATATGTTGCAAAGCACTCTGTAGGTAGGGAAATTAATATCTTTAGGTCCAAAGATAATGTTGTCAAAAATAAAGTCCTTAAAGATAAATGCCCCCATACCAACAATTAGTATTGCAACAATAGATCTTAAAATATGCCATCGCAAATCTTCTAAATGGTCTAAAAAGGACATGTCATTTGGATTTATTTTACTCATAAACCAATTTTAATTATATCATGAATATGAATCATTCCAACATATTTTTCTTTATTAATTACAATTAGATTTGTTATTTTATTTTTAGTCATTATTTCTAGAGCATCAATTGCAAGTAATGTTGAATCCACTTTTTTAGGACTATTTGTTATTAATTTTGAAACAGGAATATTTAATGGATCATCATATTTTTCAAGAATTCTTCTTACATCACCATCTGTAATAATTCCTACAACTTTTTTATTCTTTAAAACTGCTGTAGCGCCCTGCATTTTTGTTGAAATTTCTTTTACAGCATCACTAAAAACAGATTCATATTTTACAATTGGTTTATTTGTGTTAACTAAATCTTCAACTGTAATTGTTAGTCTTTTACCCAATGATCCTGCTGGATGAAATTTTGCAAATGATTTAGAGTCAAAATTCTTTAATGACATTAGGGATATTGCAATTATGTCTCCCACAAGTAATTGAATACCGCTACTAGTTGTGGGAGCTAAGTTATTTGGGCAAGCTTCCTTATCAATTGGCGTATATATAATAAATTTTGAGTTTTTAGCTAAATGAGAGTTTTTATTTGCAGTTATAGATATAATATTTATCTTATTTTTCTTAAGATTATTAATTAAGTCAATTGTATCAGAGTTGTTTCCACTTTTTGAAATATAAATTAAAACGTCCTCATTTGTTATTGTGCCTAAGTCCCCGTGCAAAGCATCAGATCCATGCATAAAAATTGAAGGTGATCCTGTAGAGTTTAAAGTGGATGAAATTTTCATTCCAATAATTGCACTTTTACCAATACCAGTAACAATAATTCTACCCTGAATCTTGGATAAATATTTAATAATATCGTCAAAATTCTTGTCTATAGAGTTTTTTAAATTATTTATTGCATCTAACTGAGTATCAATTACTTGTCTTATAATGCTGTTAGAATTATCTTTGTTCAAAACTTATTATCTTAATTTAAAATTCAATTTAAAATTAAGCTTATATTTATATAAAGCTAATGTACAAATATACCTTAATTCCTGTAAAGGAATGAATTTTAAACCCAATCTATTATCCCTATTAAATAAACACTTTGGTTATTCTGAATTTCGAGAAAACCAACTTCAAATTATTGATTGTGTTTTAGAAAATAAAAATACATTGGTTATTATGCCAACAGGAGGTGGAAAATCACTTTGTTATCAATTATCAGCCATTGCCGCTGAAGGTACAGCAATAATAATTTCTCCACTTATTGCTTTGATGAAAAATCAAGTTGATGTACTTAAAGGTTTATTTGACGCTGATGGTGTTGCAAATGTTTTCAATTCTTCTCTAACTCAAAAAGAGAGAGAGATCGTTAAAAAACAAATAAATGATGGTACTACAAAACTATTGTACTTAGCGCCAGAGTCATTAACAAAACAAAAAAATATTGATTTTTTAAAAAATCAAAATATATCTTTTGTTGCTGTTGATGAAGCACACTGTATCTCTGAATGGGGTCATGATTTTAGACCCGATTATAGAAAGCTAAATCAAGCTGTAAATGAAATTAACCCTGAATTAAATATAATTGCTTTAACTGCCACTGCAACTCCAAAAGTTCAAGACGATATTATTAAAAACCTCAGGTTAAAAGATGTTCAAATTTATAAATCTTCATTCAATAGACCTAACCTTTTTTATGAAGTAAAACATAAAACTGACAATGTAAATAAGGATGTTATTTCATTTATAAAAAAAAATGATGGAAAATCTGGTATTGTATATTGTTTGTCCAGAAAGAAAGTAGATGAAATAACTAATTTATTACAACTTAATAATATAAATGCATTACCATATCATGCTGGCTATGAATCTAAAGTTAGATCGACAAATCAAGAACATTTTCTAATGCATAGATGTGATGTAATTGTAGCAACTATTGCTTTTGGGATGGGAATTGATAAACCAGATATTAGATATGTCATTCATTATGACATTCCAAAATCATTGGAAGCATATTATCAAGAAACAGGTAGGGCTGGCAGGGATGGAGGTGAAGGTCATTGCTTGGCCTTCTATTCATATGATGATATAGAAAAACTAGAGAAGTTTTTATCTGCAAAACCTGTTTCAGAAAGAGAAAAAGGTTTGGCATTACTTGAAGATGTTGCATCATATTCAGAAACATCTTCAAATAGGAGAAAGGTTCTGTTGAATTATTTTGGGGAGGATTATGATGAAATTAATGGTAAAGGTGCAAACATGGATGATAATTCCTCAAATCCTAAACAAAAGAATGAAGTAAAAGACGAAGTTTTAATTGTTTTAAATACAATTATAAAAAATAAAGAGTCTCTAAAAATTAAAGATCTATCAAAACTTATCATATCCAACGGAAATGACATTACTATTAAAGATGAAATTTTTAAAAAACTTAATTCTGAGAACAAAACCAGACTTAATTTAATTTTTTGGAAATCTTTAATAAGAAATTTGATTGTCAATGGATATTTACAAAAAAAAGTTGAAGATTATGGTATAATTAAAGTTATGGAAAAAGGCAATGAATTTTTAAATGTTCCTCATTCTTATATGATGCCAATTGATAAGGATTTTAATGATGACGGATTAAGTAAAAATATTAAATCCAACTCAGATCAAGTTATTGATAAAATCTTATATAAGATACTTATAGATGAAAGATTAAAATTATCAATTGAATTTAATATTCCACCATTTGCAGTTTTCCAAGAATCATCAATAAATGAAATGACTTACAAGTATCCACTGAATTATGATGAATTATCAATGATCTCAGGAGTTGGAGAGGGAAAGTCTAAAAAGTTTGGAGAAAGAATTATATCAATTATTTCTAAATATTGCGATGAAAACAATATTGAAAGAGAACAAGATTTTCTCATAAAATCAACAGGTTCAAAATCAACTCTTAAACTTTTTATAATTCAATCAGTAGATAAAAAATTATCAATAAGTGAAATTGCTGATTCTAAGAATTTATCATACAATGATATTTTAGATGAAATTCAAACAATTGTTTTTTCCGGAACTAAATTGGATTTATCATATTTAATCAATGATATTTTTGATGAAGATTCTCAAGAAGAACTATATGATTTTCTAATAGAAACTAAAACTGACGATGTCCAGATTTTATTTGATGAATTTAATGATGATTTTGAAGAGGATGATTTAAAATTGTATAGGATTCACTTTTATTGTAAAGTCGCTTTTTAATTTTTCCACTTGATATTACAACCTATGCTGGGTTTTTGATTAATATCAATATCTTTTTTATTTATTAAACATTCAATAGCATTTCTTAAATCATTACCATCTACTGGAATATTATTTCCTGGCCTAGAGTTGTCAAGTTGACCCCTATACCTAAGTCTTTTTTTTGAATCATATAAGAAAAAATCTGGTGTGCATGCCGCATCAAAATTCTTAGCAACTTCTTGAGAATCATCAAAAAGATAAGGAAATGAAAAACCTTTATCAAATGCTAGTTTTTTCATTAGCTCTGGTGAATCCTCAGGATAATTAAGGATATCATTACTTGAAATTGCAATAAATGTTATATCATTTTCAAAAGTCTTTGCAATTTTAACAATCTCATCTATTACATGAATAACAAAAGGACAATGATTACAAATAAACATTATTACGGTACCATTTTTGTTGAAACAATTTTCAGAAATGACAAATTTATTATCAATTGTATTAATTAATTTAAAACTTGGAACTTCTGTTCCTAGTTTAACCATATTTGAAGGTGTTCTTGCCATAGATTTTACAAATTTAATTTATAATTTTATAGTATGCTTGATTCTGTTGTAAGTTTTTTTTCAGAAATAACATCTACACAAAGAGGCTCAATCTTAGCTTTAGGCTTGATGTTTTTCTGGGTGCTTGAGGGTTTTTTGCCCTTTAGAATATTAAATTATAATAAGTTAAAACATGCAACAACTAATATTTTTCTCACACTAACAACAATCATTGTAAATTTTTCTTTAGCATTTTTAATTGTCCTAGCATGTGATTTCATCTCTTCCTCAGAATTTGGTTTGATGTCTTTTTTTAATATTTCAGAATATCCAGTATTATCAATTTTACTAACATTAATGCTGCTTGATTTAATTGCTGCCTATTTTTCTCACTTTGTTCAACATAAGATTAAAATTCTTTGGAATATTCACATGGTACATCACTCTGATAAACATGTGGATACAACAACTGCAAATAGACATCACCCAATAGAAAGTGTAATCAGATTCATTTTTACTCTTGTTGCTATTATAATTTCTGAGGCATCAATTGAAATTGTATTCTTATATCAATCTTTATCTGTAGCTTTTTCACAATTTAATCATGCTAATATAGGTTTGAGTGATAGGTTTGATAAATTACTTTCTTATGTGATTGTTTCACCAAATATGCATAAAGTTCATCATCACTCATTTATGCCATATACGGATTCAAATTATGGAAATATTTTTTCAATATGGGACCGTATTTTTGGAACATACAAAGAATTGGACAAGAATAAAATTATTTTTGGAATTGATGATAATTATGATGATAAAAATAATCTCATTAAGATTTTAAAAAGACCTTTCAGAAAATTTTAAATATCTTCAAATTCAACTTCATTAGATTTACCTTCCTCCTTATCATCTTTTTTTGGCTCTTCTTTTATTTCATCAGGTTCTTCATTGCTTTTCGGCTTAAAATCTTTATCATGAATTTCACTAATAACTTCTAAACCTTTTTCATCAATTATGTATTTTGTCATCTCTCCTAAGATATTTGAAAAGTTTTCAAAATCTTCTTTATACAAATAAATTTTATGTTTTTTAAAATAAAAAGTACCATCTTCATTTGTGAATTTTTTGCTTTCAGATATTGTTAAGTAATAATCACCAGCTTTAGTAGATCTTACATCAAAAAAATAAGTTCTTCTACCTGCTCTTAAGACTTTTGAAAAAATATCCTCATTTACATGTTGTTTATTTTCTTCCATTTCAATAATTTAATTTGTTCAAAAATGGTTAAAAAACTATTACAAAAAAAATTAACAGTTATTTTTTTCTTTTTTGTTTTTCAAATGTGTCCTTGTAATAACCTGATTCATTAATCAGTTTGTCATGACTTCCAGCTTGTATTAATTTACCATCATCTAATACAATTATTATATTACATTTTTCAATTGTAGATATTCTGTGACTTACAATTATTTTTGTTATTTCTTTTATTTCAGTTTTTAAGTTTTTAATTACTTTCCTTTCTGTTTCAGTATCTAATGCAGAAAGGCTGTCGTCAAGTATTAAAACTTTTGGCTTTTTAATTAAAGCCCTGGCTATTGCTAATCTCTGTTTTTGACCTCCAGAAAGATTGATTCCTCTTTCACCTAAAATTGACAAATATTTATTTGGAAATAAGTTGATTTCTCTATCAATACATGCAACTTTTGAAAAATATTTAATTTCCTCTTCGCTACAATTTATATTGCCAAATCTTATATTATTATAGATTGTATCTGAAAACAAAAAAGTTGATTGAGGAACGTATCCAATTTTATTTCTTAAAATATTAATATTGTGGTTTTTAATATTTTTTTCATCTATATATATATCACCCTTAGTTGCATCATAATTTCTTAATATAAGCTCTAACAAGCTTGATTTCCCTGATCCAACAGATCCAATTATACCAATTGAGTCACCAGCTTTAACTTCAAAATTTATATTATTTAGAGCTTTAATTTTAGTTTCAGGATATATTAATGATACGTTTTTAAACTTTATGTTACCTAAGACATCATAATCTTTATTGTTATTATTAATTATTTCATTTTTTTCTAATAAGAACTCATTAATTCTTTTTTGTGATGCATCAGCTTGCTGAACAATTGAAGTTACCCAGCCAACAGTTGCTACTGGCCAAGTAAGCATATTTACATAAATTATAAATTCTGCAAGAACACCTAAATCAATTTCATTATTTATATATTGATTTCCACCAATAAATATTACAAGTAGATTACTCATTCCAATTAAGAGAATCATCATTGGGAAAAACCATGATTGAAATTTTGCTAAATCAATACTTTTCTCTTTAGTTTGATTTGAAAAATCATTCATAAATTCATTCACTTTATCCTCAATTGTATTAGACTTTATTATTGATATTCCGCTAAATGATTCTTGAGAAAAAGTAGTAAGTCTAGATAATGATTCTTGAACACTTTTACTTTTAATATTAATTTGTCTACTTAGTTTATAAATAAAAAAAGAGAGAATTGGTAGTGGAATTATTGTGTAAAGCGTCAACTTAACATCAATGCTTAACATGTAGGTTATTATTATCACAAATAGAGATAAGGTATTTATAGTATACATTAAGGCTGGACCAACATACATTCTAACTTTGCTAACGTCCTCACTAATTCTATTCATTAAATCTCCAATTCTATTGTTTTTATAGAACCTAAGATTTAATTCTTGATATTTACTAAAAACTTCATTTTTAAGATCAAATTCAATAAATCTTGAAACATTAATAAGGGTTTGTCTCATTAAAAAAGTAAATAAACCTGATATTAATGCTGACAGAACAATGAAAATTATATTTTGTACTAACTCTGCTTTTAAAAAATCTAATTCAATTGTTTTTTTTAATGAATATTGTTCGATTAATGTTATGGAGTTACCTATTAAATTTGGAGCTACCAAAGCAAAAATTCTAGCAATAATTGTTATAATTATTCCAACAATTATTCTAGATCTATATTTAAAAAAAAACTTATTTAAATACTTTAATTCTCTCATGGAAATGATTTTCAAATATACACTTAAATTGATGGTTATAATTTAAAAATTTCTACATTTGCTCTCAAGTTCATTAAAATGTTAAACAGAAGGCATATTCGTTTGAAAATATTACAGTTATTGTATTCAAAAAAAACTGGCAATATTGACAATAGATCTTTGTTAAAACAATTTAATTTGAGCTCTAAAAATTTCTATAAACTTATTATAACTCAAATACTTTTATTTAAAGAATTATTTTTAGAATCTGATCGACAAATTTTATTAAACACTAAAAAGTATTTTAAAAATGATTTATCTATAATTGAAAACTTATTTATAAATAATGATTTTTTTCAAAATATAAATGACAGCAAGTTGCTATATAATTTAAGTCAAAAATACAGCTTAGATTACTGGGTTAACAATAAAAAGAAAATTCAAAACATTTTTAATAAAATAATTGAAAGTGAAATTTATAATAATTATGCTAATTCAGATATTAATGATTCAAGCTTAAAATATAGTTTTGTCGAAGATATTTATAAAAATATAATAGCTCAGGATGATGAAATTTATAGTTTTTATCAGGAATGTGAAATTGGATGGTCAGATGATTTTCCTTTAGTTAATTCTATTATTTTAAATTGGATTATAAAAACAAAAATTAATAATTCTATAACTATACCCACTAAGATTTTTAAAGATCCATCTGATAAAAGATTTGGAAAAGATTTATTTTCGACAGTAGTGAAAGATAAAAAATCTGTTGAAAAAATAATTGACAAATTTACACCTGAATGGGATAACGATAGAATTGCAATAATAGATAAAATTATTTTAAAAATGTGTATTTATGAATTTACTGATTTTCCATCTGTTCCAGTTAAAGTTAGTTTAAATGAATATGTGGAAATTTCAAAAGAATACTCAAGTCCAAACAGTAGCACTTTCATCAACGGAGTACTTAACAATATCTATAAAAACTTTTTAGAAAAAAACCTGATTAAAAAAAATGAAAGAGGTTTACAATAATTTCTTAATTTTACTGATATGGAAATAAATACAATTAACAATAGAACAAGGTTTTTAAAAAGTATTGTTTTTGGTTTAATAACTTTTTTAATTTTTTCTTGTGACCAAGATCCTTCAAAAAAAATAAATGCTGAAAATGTTAAAGCAGTTGAAGAAAGAATTGATAAAGCTTATGATTCTGCTGAAATTGAATTTGAGTTTGATTCATATGATTTTGGCGAAGTTAAAGATGGAGAAATTGTTGAGGTTGATTTTAACTTTACAAATTCAGGAAAGTCTGATTTAATCATTTTTGATGCGTCGGCTAGTTGTGGATGTACAGTGCCTGAATATCCTCAAAATGTAAATATTAAGCCTGGCCAAAGTGATAAGTTAAAAGTTAGATTCGACACTGCTAATAAGCCTGGAAAACAAATCAAGTCTGTGACTTTAACTACAAACACAAATTCTGGAAAGAAGATAATAAGAATTTCTGGTTTTGTTTTAAATAAATAAATATGGAAGGAATAAGTCAGTTTTTACCAATCATAATGCTTTTTTTAGCAATGTACTTTTTATTTATTCTTCCACAGAGTAGAAAAGCCAAGAAAGAAAAGAAGTTTATATCCGACATTAAAACAGGAGATAGAGTTGTAACTAAAAGTGGCATGCATGGAAAGATAGTTGAGATTAATGACAACAATAATACTTGTGTTTTAGTGACTATGGCTGGAAAAATTAAATTTGATAAATCTGCAATTTCTTTTGAATTGTCTGATGCATTAAACAAGAAAGATTAAAAACAATAGATGATTTTTTATAAAGAGCTTTTTCACAAAATCGATAAAATTTTGTGGAGTATTTTTCTAAAGCCCTTTTTTTTCTCCTTTGACCCTGAAAAAGTTCATCATTTTGTTGTATTTGCAATGAAACTGTTTTCTCCTATTATCTATTTGAGAAAATCACTCTATCATTTTAAAATAAGTGGTAAAAATCACCCATCACTTGAAAAAGAGGTTTTTGGTATTAAATTTCCCAACCCAGTAGGATTGGCGGCAGGTTTTGATAAAAATGCTGAGTTGTATAAACAAATGACTGCCCTAGGTTTTGGCTTTATTGAAATTGGTACTGTAACTCCAAAACCTCAAGATGGAAATCCAAAAAAAAGAATTTTCAGATTAGTTTCAGATGCAGCTCTTATTAATCGGCTTGGATTTAATAATGATGGAGTTGATAAAATTGTAACAAGATTAAGAAACAAGGGTAATGTTATAATTGGTGGTAATATTGGTAAAAATAAAGTTACGCCTAATGAACAAGCAAAGGATGATTATTTAATTTGTTTTAAAGCGTTATATGATCATGTTGATTATTTTGCAGTGAATGTGAGTTCACCAAACACACCAAATCTTAGAGATCTTCAAAACATAGACGAACTAAAAAAAATATTAATTCCTTTAATTGATGAGAATAAGCAAAGAGATTCAAAGCCAATACTTTTAAAAATATCACCCGACCTTAATGATAATGATATTAAAGATATTATTGATATGATATTGGATTTGAAAATTGATGGTATTATTACTACCAACACAACTGTTAGCAGGGATGGTTTAACGTCCAACTTTAAGAACGAAACAGGTGGTTTAAGCGGATTGCCAGTAAAGGATAGGAGCACAGCTGTCATAAAACTTATTCATGAATATTCAAATAAAAAACTTCCAATTATAGGGGTTGGAGGAATAATGTCAACTGATGATGCAATAGAAAAATTAAATGCTGGAGCTAGTTTAATTCAAGTTTACACTGGATTTATTTATAATGGTCCTTCATTTGTTAGAAATATCAATAAGGAAATAATCAAATCTTTAAATTAATTTTTTAGATTTAAGTATGATATTTAACAAGAGCATAATTCCAAATAATTTAAATGAGTACAATAATCTTTACAAGCAAAGCATTGATAATCCAGAAATTTTTTGGAATGATGTTGCTGAATCCTTTATTTGGAAAAGTAAGTGGTCAAAAGTAGTTGACTTTGATTTTTCAAAACCAAGTTTTAAATGGTTTACAGATGCAAAATTAAATATTACTGAAAACTGTCTTGATAGACATGTTGAGGCTCACCCAGATAAAACAGCCATTATTTTTGAGCCAAATGATCCTAAACAACCAGCAGAGCATATTTCATACAGAGAATTACATAGTAGGGTGTGTAAGTTTTCTAATGTTTTAAAAAATAACAATATTCAAAAAGGGGATAGAGTTTGTATTTATTTGCCAATGGTTCCTGAACTTGCTATTGCTGTCTTAGCCTGTGCTAGAGTAGGAGCTATACATTCTGTTGTGTTTGCAGGTTTTTCTTCATCTGCGCTATCAGCTAGAATTAATGATGCATCATGTAAGATGGTCCTAACCTCTGATGGAAGCTTTAGAGGAAATAAAACAATTGACTTAAAATCTATAGTTGACGAGGCTTTAAAAGATTGTGATTGTGTTGATTCAGTAATAGTATTAAATCGGATAAATAGCGGAATTACTTTAAATAAGAATGAAAAATGGTGGAACGATGAATTAGATAAAGTTGATGATTATTTTCCAGCTGAAATAATGGATTC
>Ga0209036_1000267_pt1 | contig 22061 bp, 16 predicted proteins | sample MarorgKNORR_S2LV_3_FD_188222 | JGI IMG/M metagenome (GOLD analysis project Ga0209036, IMG submission 188222) | Marine microbial communities from the Southern Atlantic Ocean, analyzing organic carbon cycling - DCM_A/KNORR_S2/LV (SPAdes) (version 2) | ecosystem: Environmental > Aquatic > Marine >... | reverse complement strand
AATATTTTTAAATGTATCACCTTCTTTTAAGAGTTTATTATTTTTAAAAAATAAATTATTGGTAGAGTTATCATATTCAAGAATTGGTTTGATAAGACTCATAATATATCCTTGATAACTTGTGATTGTAACACCATTATTTGCTATATAGATAGCATTTTGAAGTACATCTTTTATATCAAGTTTTCCATATTTCTTTTGTATTTCAATTAGGCCCATTAGATTTCCTGGTGTTGCGATTGACCCTAAACCAATATTAAATTTTTGTGAAGTTTCACCAAAATCAACATTTATGTTAAAAAATTCACAATTTTTATTGTTTTTAATAGGTGAATTAACAAAAAAATCATAAATGAAAGGTGTAGAATTTTGCTTAACTCCTAACATGGTCCCTCCACCAAATGCTCCAGTAAGAGCAAATTCAGATGTCATTGATACAAAAATAGCGCTTACTGCAGCATCAAATGCATTACCTCCAAATCTTAATATTTCCTTTGCAGCAAGACTTGCTTCCTCGGAACCTGTTGATATATTCCCATATTTCATTAAATTATTTTTTTTAATAATATTATCATATATTGTAAGTATTTAAATTTAAGGTAATATTTTTTTAATATATATAATATAATGGAATTACCAAAATCATATAAGCCATCTGAGGTGGAATTAAAATGGTATCAAAATTGGGAAAAAAATAATGTTTTTTCGCAAGATGAATCTAAAAATACTTTTACAATAATGATTCCGCCACCTAATGTTACAGGAATTTTACACCTAGGACATGTCCTTAATAATACTATTCAGGATATATTAATAAGAAAAGAGAGCATGATGGGGAAAAATACATTGTGGTTACCTGGTACTGATCATGCTTCAATAGCTACTGAAACAAAAGTTACTGAAAAACTATCATCTGAAAATATTAATAAAAAAGAAATTGGAAGAGAAAAATTTCTTGAGCACTCGTGGGATTGGACAGAAAAATATGGTGGAATAATTATTGAACAATTAAAAAGATTGGGCTGCTCTTGTGATTGGGAAAGATTAAACTTTACAATGAATAAGGAATACTATGATGCTGTAATTCACGCTTTTGTAAAACTTTATAATGACGGTTTAATATATCGCGGTGAAAGAATGATAAATTGGGACCCAGTAGGATTAACCGCATTATCAGATGAGGAGGTATTTTATAAAGAAAAAAATGGCAAATTATGGTACATAAAATATCCAATTAAAAATTCAAATAAATATCTAACTGTTGCAACAACTAGACCTGAAACTATGTTAGGCGATACTGGCGTTGCAGTAAATCCTGAAGATAAAAGATATATTGCTCTTATAGGAAAAAAAATTATTTTACCAATAGTTGAAAAAGAGATTCCAATTTTTTCTGATCAATATGTAGATAAAGAATTTGGAACTGGTTGTGTTAAAATAACACCAGCTCATGATCCAAATGATTTAGAAATAGCCCAAAGACATAACCTGGAAATTATAAATATTATGAATGATGATGCGACATTAAATAATAATGTTCCAAATGAGTTTGAAGGATTAGATAGATTTGAAGCAAGAAAAAAAGTTGTTCAAAAACTTACGCAATTAGGATTAATTGAAAAAATTGAAGATTATAAAAATAAGGTTGGATTTTCTGAAAGAACAAATGTTGTTATAGAGCCTCGAATTTCAAAACAATGGTTTATGAAAATGGAAAAATTAGTTGATCCCGCTTTAAAAGTTGTAAAAGATAAAAAAATAAAATTTCATCCAGCTAGGTGGGAAAAAATTTATAATCATTGGTTAAAAAACATTAATGATTGGTGCATTTCAAGACAATTATGGTGGGGACATCAAATTCCTGTTTGGTATAAAGATGAAGAAATTTATTGCGGAATTAATGCTCCAAAAGAAGATGGTTGGGTCCAAGATGAAGATGTTTTAGATACATGGTTTAGTTCATGGATATGGCCTCTTGCAACACTAGGGTGGCCTAATAAAACAAAAGATTTAGATAAATTTTATCCAACACAAGATTTAGTAACTGGACCTGATATTATATTTTTTTGGGTAGCTAGAATGATTATGGCGGGACTTTACTTCAAAAATGAAATCCCATTTTCTAATGTATATTTTACAAGTATTATTAGAGATGAAAATGGAAAAAAAATGAGTAAATCTCTTGGCAATTCTCCTGATCCAATAGAATTATTTGATAAGTATGGTGTAGATGCTGTAAGAGTAAGCATATTAATGATTGCTCCTCAAGGAACGGATGTTTTATTTTCAATTGATAGATTAGAACAAGGTAGAAATTTCATGAACAAACTTTGGAACTCATCAAGATTTTTAATGATGAACATTGATGATATATCCTCCATAAAAAATATTAATAAAATTAATTTTCAAGAATTAGAAGCTATTGATTTTTGGATATTATCGAAACTAAATAAAACAATTAATTTGATTGATACACAATTATCAAATTATAAATTAAATGAAGCAATTAAAACTATATATAACTTTGTTTGGAGAGATTATTGTGATTGGTATATTGAATTTTCTAAAAATAGAATGTATGGAAATAATCTCAAAGAAAAAGAATTGAACATATCAGTTGCAGTTCATGTATTAAAGACGATTTTAAAATTGCTACATCCCTATGCTCCTTTTATTACTGAAGAAATTTGGTCGTTTTTTAAGCAAAGCAATGAAAACATCTTAGTTAAAACGCAATGGCCAGCTGTAGATACAAAATTGATAAATTCTAATATTGAAGAAGAATTAAACTTTATAATGAATGTTATCTCTGCAATTAGAAATATTAGAGCTGAATTAAATGTATCTCCTAAAAAAGAAGCAGAATTAATATGTCGTGGTTCAGAAAATAAAATTGATATAATTGTTAGAAATAAAAAATATTTCGAATCATTAACAAAAATAAAATCTATATCATATGGAGATAATATATCTAAACCTGATTTGTGCTCAACTGCAGTTATAAATGATGTTGAATTGTTTTTACCATTAGCTGGTTTAATAGATATAGAAAAAGAAATTAATCGTTTAAAATCAAATATTAAAGATATTGAAGCTAGGATGAATTCTGTTAAGAAAAAATTAGATAATGAAAACTTTGTTAAACGAGCTCCTGAAAATATTGTTAAGCACGAACAGAAAAAATATATTAATTATAAAAATAATTATGATAAGCTAGTTGCAAATTTGAACAGTTTAATGTCTTAAAGTAATAATATTGAATAATTCTAATTATATATTTGACAAAAATACAGATATTAAATTTTTAAAAAGTGTAGGTCCAAAACGTGCTCAAGCATTGTATCAAAATGATATTCATACAGTTTCTGATATTTTAAAACATTACCCTAGAAAATATTTAGACAGAACAAATATTAAAAAAATATCTGATTTAATAGTTAACGAAAAAGCAGTTGTGGTTGCAAAAGTTGTTTCAATGAGTATTAAGAGAACTAAAAAATCTAGTTATTTTCAATTAACACTAACAGATTCTAATCATACTATACAAGGATTATGGTTTCATGGAGTTTCTTGGATAATGGAAAAATTTAAAGAGGGTGATATAGTAGCATTATTTGGTAAGATTGAGTTTTATCAAGGATTTAGAATTATTCATCCTGAATTTGATATTTTAGATGAGAAAGACGACCCTATCAATACGTCGCGTATTGTTCCTTTATATTCTTCAAATAATGTCTTAAAGAAAGCTGGTTTTGATACTAGGGGTTTAAGAAGGTTACTGTTACAAATTTTTGATAAAAATAAAAATATTTTTACTGAATTTTTTAATTCATCAATTTTAAAAAAAGAAGGACTTATTGAATTAAATAAATCTGTATATATGGTTCATAATCCAATTGATCAATTTTCAATTGATACTGCATTATATAGATTAAAATTTAACGAGCATTTTTTTCTTCAATTATTAAAAGCTTTAAATAAAAAGAAAATTGAGTCTTATCAAGGCAAAGCGTATAAAGAATTAAGTAAATATGCTATTGAAATTTATAAGTCTCTAAATTTTACTTTAACAAATTCTCAGATTAAATCCTTAAGAGATATTAGATCTGATTTGAATTTAAAAAAACCAATGAATAGACTAATTCAAGGAGATGTAGGGTGTGGTAAAACAATTGTGGCTGTTATTACAGCAGCTATTATCGTAGGTCATAATTCTCAGGTTGCAATCATGGCACCAACAGAAATACTTGCAGAACAACATTACATTAGTTTTGAAAAGCATTTTAAAAATTATGATATTAATTGTGAACTATTAATAAGTAATGTAAATCAAAAAGATAAAAATAAAATTTATGAAAATCTACAAAACGGAAGAATTGATATTATCGTTGGAACTCATGCACTTATTCAAGAAAAAGTTAATTTTAAAGATTTAGGACTTGTTATTATTGATGAACAGCACAGGTTTGGTGTTGATCAGAGAAAGGGTTTATTGGACAAAGGAGAAAACCCCAATGTTTTATCTATGACTGCTACACCTATACCAAGAACTTTAGCATTTACAATTCATGGAGATATGGATATTTCATGGATAGATGAAATGCCCTCAAATAGAAAAATAATTCAAACAAAATTAATTGATGATAAAAATATCGATTTAGTTTATAAACATATGAAAAAAGAAATGGATAGCGGTCATTATTGCTATGTAGTCTATCCACTAATTGAAGAATCAGATAAAATGGACTTAAAAGATGCAAAGTCTGGTTTTGAATCGCTACAAAAAGTTTTTAAAAATTATAAATTAGGTTTTATGCATGGTAAATTAGATAAAGATGAAAAAAATAGTTTAATGAAAAAGTTTACTTCAGGCGAAATTCAATGTTTAATTTCTACAACAGTAATTGAAGTAGGAATTGATCATAAGAAAGCTACTATTATGGTTATAGAAAATGCGGAGAGATTTGGATTAACTCAGCTTCACCAGTTGAGGGGGAGAGTTGGTAGAAGTTTTTTACAATCATTTTGCTATTTGATTCAGAGAAAAGAAACTTTTAATTCTAATCAAAGATTAAAAATTATGGAAAATACATCAGATGGCTTTTTAATTTCAGATGAAGATTTAAAATTAAGAGGACCTGGTGATTTTTTTGGTACAAAGCAACATGGATATTTAAATTCAGGATTAATAAATTTTAATAGCGATAGAGAAATTATAAGTAGAGCACGCGATTTAGCATTTCAAATAATTTCTGAAGATCCAAAATTAGAGTTAGAAAAAAATAAATTAATTAAAACAGAATTCATGATAAATTATAAGGATATGTTAGAGTTCATAAATATTGGCTAAATGTATAAAATTATCAATAAAATATTATTAGGGCTTTCATTTTTTGTTTCACTTATTGTTTACATTCTTACAATGGCTCCAACTGTTTCTTTTTGGGATTGCGGAGAATTTATTGCTACTTCTTATATTCTTGGAATACCACATCCTCCTGGTGCACCATTTTATTTATTATTAGGAAATATTTTTAGTTCTTTCCCAATTTTTAATGATATTGGAGCAAAAGTTAATTTTATATCTCCAATTGCGAGCGCTTTATCTGTAATGTTTTTATATTTAATTATTGTGTATTTAATTGAGGAATATAGAGGTAAAACAAAAAATAATATTGATTCAATTATTAACTATGGTAGTGCTTTTATTGCTTCTTTAACTTTTGCATTTACCGATTCTCATTGGTTTAATGCTGTGGAAGCAGAAGTATATTCATTATCAACATTTTTTACATCTATAGTCGTTTGGATGATTCTTAAATGGTCAAGAAATCATAACGATAATTGGAATTTACGATACTTATTAATTATCGTTTATATGTTAGGTCTTGCAATTGGTGTACATTTGTTAAATTTATTAACACTCCCATTTATTTTATTGATTATATATTTTAAAAAATTTGATTTTAATATTAAATCATTTTTAATACCTATCTTACTTTCTTTGATAATTTTTATAACAATTTATATTGGTATAATAAAAGGTATCCCAGATCTAATGAATAAATTAAATGGAAATTTATTTTTTATTATTTTATTACCATTAATAATTGTCTCTTCAATTCTGCTCTTTATTTTAAAAATTAAAAAACCCATATTGAAAATTTATGCATACTGTATTTCATCAATAGCATTTTTTTTAGTTTCTTTTTTAATTGCAAATTCATTATTAATTAAAAGTTCTTCAGAATTATCAGATAGTATTCATGTAAAATTAATTGATATCCAAAATCAAATTGACTCTTATGATAAAGAGATTTATAAATTAACAAACCAAATTGATAACAATCTTGGATCCATTAATCAACAGGGATTAAAGGATAGAGTAAATTCAATTATTGTCACTAGAAATAATCAAGTTGATGAATTTAAAAATTTATATGATGATTATGTTAAATTTGAAAAAACAAAAAACAATTTATCATTTTTTGAACTTATACAGTGGCAGTCAAATTTAAGTATCTTATTAATAATATTAATACTAATTTCAATTTCATATATTTTCTATAGATTTTATAACAAATCTAGTTATCAGTTTGAATTTATAAATAAATTTATTTTTTCTAGTATACTTTTGATACTAATTGGTTATTCAACTTATATATTAATTTTTATTAGAGCCGAACAATATCCGCGTATAAATGAAAACAATCCCAACACTGTTGACAGGGCATTATCATATATGAATCGAGATCAATATGGTGATTGGAAAATTTTAAATTGGAAGTCTACAATATCTCGACCTGAAAATTCAAATTGGAAGAGATATACTATGGATAAAAATAATCCTTCTTTTAGAGAGCAGATGAGTTTCTTCTTTAATTATCAAATTAATGAAATGTATTTAAGATATTTTGCTTGGCAGTTTATAGGAAGAGGAGATAAAGAAAATTTTCCATGGTATATAAATGATTTAAATGGGAATTTAATTGGTAATGAAAAACTTGATGGAATCAATATTTTTAGATATGGTATACCTCTTGCTTTTTTATTAGGTATTTTTGGTTTAATAATTCATTTTAAAAAAGATCCCAAAAGAGCGTTCGCTATATTAAGTTTATTTTTAGCTACAGGTCTTTTAATTATTATTTATTTAAATCAATATGATCCACAGCCAAGAGAAAGGGACTATTCTTTTGTAGGTAGTTTTTTTACTTTTTCAATTTGGATAGGAATTGGATTATCCGTTTTCCTCGACTATATTAAAAAAATTGTAAGAAATCAAAAATATTCTTCTACTATTCTGATATCCATATTAACGATAATATTTATTTTTATGCCTATGAAAATTTTAGCAACTGATTATTTTGAGCATGATAGGAGTAAGAACTATGTAGCCTGGGATTATGGGTACAATTTGCTTAATTCATGTGAACCAAATGGAATCATTTTTACAAACGGTGATAATGACACCTTCCCATTATGGTACCTACAAGAAGTTGAAAATATTCGAACAGATGTTAAAGTTATTAATTTAAGTTTATTAAATACAGCATGGTATATCGAACAACTTATGAAACATGAACCTAAGTTAAATTTTGATTTTAGTAAGGATGTTTTTAGCGATGATATTTACTCTATTGATCCTTGGTATGCTACAGAATCTGCTTTTAATTTGTGTGGTAAAGAATTTAATGAAGAAGAAACATGGAATAAACTTGAATGTGAAATAAACATTAATAATAATCCGATATCATTCATTATAAGACCAACATTAATTGGAAGATTATTAAGGGTACAGGATTACATGATTTTAAAGATAATTAACGATATTAATATTGAAAGACCAATTTATTTTGCAGCTACTGTGGCACCAAATAATCAAATAGGTTTAAATCAATACTTATCTATGGAAGGTATGACATATAGAGTTATTTTAAATAAAGATAAAAAATTAATTAACCCAATAAATTATAAAAAAATGAAACAAAATTTAACTCAGTCAAATTTGAACAAAATAATAGTAAATGATTTTGATTATAACCAAGTCGTAAATAATCAAGAAGGTATTTATAGATATAGAGGTTTAAATAATAATAAAATATATTTTAATGATAATATACAGCGTTTAGTTCAAAATTATAGAATTGGATTTATTAGACTTGCACAAAATGATATCAAAAATGGTAATTATGAAGAAGCACAAAAATTAGTATTAATGATGGATGAATATTTTCCACAAGATATTTTAAAAATTGAACCAGGGCTTGTTGTTTTAATTAGTGATTCAATTTATGGTGCATCTAATAATAGTATCAAACAAATTGAAATATTAAAACGTCTTTTCAATGAAAAAATTGATATTCAAACTGAGATATATCTTCTACATAAATTAGCAGAACTTAATGATTTAGAATTTGTTAAAAAAAGATCAACATTTTTATTTACAGAAAAGTCTGATTATTTAAATTTTGAATTACAAAAATATATAGGTGATATTTTATCAGATAATTTAGAACCATCAGATTTTATATCTTATAGTAATGACTTATTTAAAAATCACAAACCTATAGGTTTGCTCTACTCTGTAGTTCGAGTATATGATGAAATTGGAGAAACAGAAAAAGCTATTAATTTAATTAAAGATTTTCTTGATGATAATCCGAATAATACTGAACTTATTCAATTGTATGATTATCTAATACAAATAAATTCAATAAAATAATTATGAATAAAGTTTCAATTATTATACCGCATTATAATAATTATTCAATAATTAATCAATGTCTAAAGTCCTTATTAGAAATAAATTATAAAAATATTGAAATAATTATTATTGATAATAACTCAAGCGATGATAGTTTTTTAAAAATTAAAAATAATTACAATAATATTATTTTAAAAAAATCTCATAAAAATTTAGGTTATGCAGGTGGTTGTAATCTTGGAGCAAGCTTTGCTTCTGGAGATTATTTACTTTTTTTAAATAATGATACAGTTCATAGTAAAAATTTTTTAAATCATTTGGTTGCAACTTTAGATAAAGATAAAAATATTGCATCTGTTCAACCCAAAATTAAAAATTTAAATAGAAAAGATTTTTTTGATTATGCTGGAGCTTCTGGTGGTTATATTGATTATTTGGTATTCCCATTTTGTAGAGGTAGAATCTTTGACACCTTAGAAAAAGATACATCACAATATGATGAAAATAGCAATGTTTTTTGGACATCTGGTACTGCTTTTTTAACTCGAAAATCTCTATTTATGAAAATGAATGGATTTGATCAAAAACTTTTTGCTCATATGGAGGAAATAGATTATTGCTGGAAATGTAATCTATCTAATTATGTATGTGTTGTAAATCCAAGTGCAGTAATATATCATGAAGGAGCAAAGACTTTAAGTTATAATTCTCCAATGAAAACATATTTAAATCATCGCAATAGTTTGATTTTGTTATTAACTAACTATCAGTTTTTAACAGTTATAAAAGTATTACCATTAAGAATTATTTTAGAAATTATCTCATCTTTTAGAGAACTATTAAATTTTAGATTCTTACATTTTATAGCTCATTATTTATCATTAGCATCTATATTTAATTTTTTTTATTTATTAAAAAGAAGAAGGTATATAAATAATATTAGGGTGGTAGGTGATGAGTATTTATTTAAAAATAATTTAATTTTTTCAAAGAGTATAATATTTGAGTATTTTCTTAAAAGAAAAATATTTTTTAAAGATTTGTTTGATTAGATAGCGTGCCGAGGAAGAGACTCGAACTCTTACGCTGTTAAGCACTGGTTCCTAAGACCAGCGTGTCTACCAATTCCACCACCCCGGCAATCAAATCAAGGTCCAAATTTATGTAAGTTAATACATTAAAACATACTTAATAATTAAATCCAAAACTAAAAAAATAATTATTACTTTTAACATTATATATAGGGTCATTTGTACTAGTCCACATAAAGTTTAAAGGCCCTAAAATTGATTTTACCCTCAATCCAAAACCATAGCTATTTAAATTATTAATACTTTGATTATTATGTTTAAAATCAACATTATTAATATAATTATATAAAATTCTTACAGTTGTACTATTTTTATAATCAATATTAAACTCCATTCCATATGATGTTAGATTCGTTACCATTAGGTTATATTCACTGAAAGATAAAGTTCTATCATAGGGGAAATAAGTTATACTCTTTTGAAAAAGAGAGTTTTGAAATTTAGATAAATCACTATAAATAGCATCTCCATATAATTTAATTCTTGATTTCGAATTGAAACGAATAAAATGGTCAAATCTAAATGAATTCAAATTATATTTAAATTCCTCAAGACCTTGTTCAGCAGAGATTTCATATAAATAACCTTTTTTAGGATATAATAAATTATCTATTTGATCAATATTAATATTAAGTGAATAAAATTTGATTAATTCATTATCAAATCTATTTTGGTATTTATTTTTTTGTTTATTTATACCTAAGCTAATATTTCCATATTTTTTAAAAGGTGTAATTAAATTAAATGAATAATTTTTATTATATAAATTTTCTGGTACTAAATTATTTTCAGAATTATATATAGAAATCTTTTTTTTTGAATTTTTAATTTTAATTACAGGGATTACCCATGATTGAAAATTGAAGTTATTGATATAATAAATATTAATATTGTTTTCTCTTAAACTATTTCCTAAAGTAATTTCATCTGTAAATCGGAACTTTTTTAAAGGTACATCAATAAGGTCTAGTTTTATTTGACCAAAAATTTTATAATAATTATGCCATGCAGCAGAAAGCTTTAATTTATTAAAATTAGATTCCTCTATAATAAAAACTAAATTAGTTTCATCTTGCTCATATTCAATTTCATAACGAATACTTTTAAAATAATCTAAATTATAGGCATTATTAATATTTTCTCTTATCAAGTTAAAATCTAATTTATCACCTTGTTTAATATTTAGAATTTCTCTTATAAACGATTTAGATAATTTTTTATTATCTTTTATTATAACTTTATTAATCAATCTAATAGGAGATTTTTTAATATTAAGATTTAATACATATCCTTTTTCTCCCTTTAAAATTTTATAGTTTATATGAATGTACTTATCTGAATTCCTAAGATTATACATTAATGATAGAAATTCATTTTTACCCAATACTTTAGGAAAGTTAAAATTAAAAAGATCTGATGACTTAATATTATCAGTAGAATTAATTATTATGTCTTCAAGCATTATAAAATCATCTTTAATCGAATTGAATGTTACAGGTTTTGATTCTTCTGATTTAAATAAACTTTTTAAAGCTATAAAATCATCAATTTTATTATAAACTGCTCTTTTACCACTTTTATATATTTCCTGCATGTTATTATCGCTAAAATTTAATCCTGATTCATTATTTATATCAGGTTGGATTAAAATATCTGCATAATTTAAATTTTCTAATTTTTTATTATATCCATTTAATGAAATCAATCTACCAATTACCTCTGTAAAAGTACTGATATCATTTCCTGCAACTTTTTTTGTTGACGAGACATTAACGCCTATAATAAAATCAAATTCAAGAGATTTTGCAATATCAGTTGGAAAATTATTTTTAACTCCACCGTCAACTAATAGAAATTGATTATCTTTTACAGGACTAAAAATATTTGGTATAGATGTACTTGCCCTTAAAGATTTAGATAATGATCCGCTACTAAAGATAATTTCATTTCCAGTAATTAAATCAAAAGCAATACATCTAAATGGAATAAATAAATCATCGAAATTTGTTATAGTTTCATAGATCCCAGTTGTTTTAGTAAGATTTATATAGCTATTATGACCATTAATAAATGCTATAGGTGGTATAGGAGATAAACCATCTAATTCAAAAGTTGCTTTATATTTATCATAATCATCTTTTTGTAAAAAAAATAGATTCTCTCTTTTTTTATTATTAGAAAAAATAATATCCCAATCTGTATCAAATGCCATTTGTTTCATTTCGTCAGCTGAGTGGCCCATAGCATATGCTACACCTGTTAGTGATCCCATGCTTGTACCAATGATCATATCAATTGGAATATTAAGAGAATCAATTATTTCCAAAGTTGGTATTTGTGCAATACCCTTTGCTGACCCACCAGATAAAACAAGAGCAATTTTAGGAGAGTTTTGAGAAAAAATAATTGAAATCAGAAATAAATATATTATTGTTACATACTTTTTCATTTATTAATTTAAAAACTATTATAATTAACTTATTAAATTATAATAAATTTATAGTAGTAATTCTAAACTAAAAATGAGATAAATATGGATTTGAAAGACGAAATAATAAATGATATAAATAAAAATAGAATAATGCTTTATATGAAAGGTACCAAAGATCAACCTATGTGTGGTTTTTCAGCAACTATAGTAAAAATTCTTAATTACTATGATGTTGATTTTGAAGCGACCAATGTACTAGAAAATCCAAATATTAGGATAGAATTATCAAAGCATTCAAATTGGCCAACGATTCCCCAGTTATTTGTTGAAGGTGAATTGATAGGTGGTTGTGATATTGCTTTAGAAATGCATCAACAAGGACAGTTAGAATCTGTTTTATTAAAAAATAATTAAGAAAGAATTTTAATTATTTTAAGTAGACTTTTCTTTAATAAATCTATTTCCTCAAAAGTATTATAATAATATAAGCTTACTCGGTTTATAGACTCTAAATTATATTTATTTAAGATGGGTTGAGCACAATGATGCCCTGCTCTTAAGCAAATATTATATGTATCTAATAATTTTGCAACATCATATGCATGTAAATTTTCAATAGTAAATGATATTACAGGACCATTATGCATATTATTAGAATATAATTTTATATTTGGAATAGAAATTAAAATTTCAATTAAATACTTATACAAGCTATCTAGATAATTATGCATTTGATCAAAATTAAATTGATTATAAAAGTTAATTGCTTCAGATAAACCAATTGCTTGAGCAATATTGGGTGTCCCTGCTTCAAATTTAAATGGAACTGAATTATAAGTAAAACTATCCATGTTTACATCATTTATCATATGCCCCCCGCCAAGAAAGGGCTCCATATTATTAAGTATTTCACTTCTACCATAGAGAATGCCCACTCCAGTTGGTCCCATTATTTTATGACCGGAGAAAACAAAAAAATCACATTTTAACTTTTTTACATCAATAGGTATATGAGATATACTTTGAGCAGCATCAATTAATGTTAAGATATTTTTTTTATTTGCAATGGAAATAATTTCATCTATTGGATTTACAGTGCCAAGTACATTGGACATATGAGTAATAGATATTAGTTTTGTATTCTTTGTAATAAGGTTTGACAAATTGGATAAATCTAACTCGCCATTATTATTTAGTGGGATGAACTTTAAAGTTAAATTAAATTTCTTTGAAATCATTTGCCATGGTATAATATTACTATGGTGCTCCATCTCAGTGATTAATATTTCATCGCCTTTTTTAAAAAAGTTTAGTCCTAAACTGTATGCAATTAGATTTATCGACTCAGTAGTACTCTTTGTGAAAATTATTTCATTATCTTTAGCGTTAATAAATTTTGCAATTGTTTTCCTAGCATTCTCATATTGATATGTTGCGTCTTCAGCAATTTGATAGGTTCCTCTATGTACATTGGCATTAGATTTTAAATAAAAGCTATTAATCGATTCTATTACTGATGTTGGTTTTTGTGTTGTTGAAGCATTATCAAAATAAATAAGCTTATCATTTATTATGGGGAAATATTCTCTAAATTTTTTTATTTCAAATTGCATTTTACATCATCCCTAATTTTAATTTTGCTTCTTCAGTCATCATATCTTGATTCCACAAAGGTTCCCATACAACTTCAACCATAACATCATCTACAAAACTAATTCCTGAAACTTTATCTTCAACATCTTGAGCGATTACAGGACCCATTCCACAACCAGGTGCGGTAAGCGTCATTTTGATATTAATTTTATATTTCCCAGATTTTAGTTTTTCTGATTTAAGATCATAAACTAAGCCAAGATCAACTATATTAACTGGGATTTCAGGGTCGTAGCACATTTTTAATATCTCCCAAATATGTTTTTCATCATAATCTAAAATTATATCATCAGTTTCAATAACTTGTTCTTCTTGACCAAGTGCTTTAGAATATTTACCATTAACTTTTACTAGATTCCCATTAACATATAAAGTAAAATCTCCTCCAAGAGATTGTGTAATTTTTGCTCTTGTACCTTTTTTTAGTTTAATTGCATCACCTGAAGGTATTAAATGAGCATTACAATCCTCTAATACTTCTATAAAATCATTATTTTTCATAATTATTAATTTGTTCTTTTATTTTATTTAGTGCATTGAGAAATCCATTTGTACGTTGACTAGTAATTGATTTATCAAGTCCTATTTGTGATAAAATTTCTAAGATTGACAGGTTAAAAATTTCATCTTTTGTAGATTCATTAATTATATATTCTAATATATAAAGTAATCCCTTAACGATATGTGCTTCAGAGTTTGTATGTATTCTATATTTACTATTATTTTTTTTTACGTAAACCCAAGCAAGTGAAGCGCATCCAGGTATTTTATATGAATCTGATTTATATTTATCATTAAATGAATCGTTTTTTCTACCGAATTCAATTATTTCTGTATATTTATCAAGCGGATCATCAAATAATGAAAAAATATCTTTTATTTCATTTGTTCTTAAATTAATTGACATTATTTATCCATTTATTCATATTATCCTTTATTAATGATAAAATATTATCATCTTTAATATTATTTACTAAATCAAATAAAAAACTATTGATGAGTATTTTTTTTGCTTCATTAATTCCTATACCTCTCGTTTGCATATAAAATAATGCGTCAGAATCAATTTCTCCAGTTGTAGAGCCATGAGCACATTGAACATCGTCATTATTTATAATTAATTGAGGATTTGAATTAACAGAAGAATTTTCAGACAATATCATATTTTGATTATTTTGAGTAGCTTCTGACTGACTACAATTTTCATTTATTGTTGTTTTAGCATAGAAAATACCTTTTGAATAATCATTAAGTACATTGTTAAATCTAATATTGCTAGTTGTATGTTTTTTATTATGATTTATTTCAATATAGCTATCAATATGATTTTTTTGATTTAGTAAACCGATACCGTTAAAATTGCATTGACTATTTTTATTATTTAAGTTTATATAATAATTATTTTTGATTAATTCACCTGATATATTGACAGTGTAAAGGTTTAATATGGCATTTGACTTTATATTTGCACTTAGATTAAGAATCTTAGTTGCATTGACTTGATTCGAATAAATGATAAAGTCAACTTCTGATGAATCATCTAAAAAAAGTTCATAAACTATATTATTTTTTAAAATCTCATCATTTTGTTCATTAATAAATATTGTTGATTTAGAATTTTTATTAAAATTGAAAAAAATTCTATCATTGATAAAATTATTTTTAGAACTTTTTAAGTCCTTATTTTCAATTAATACATAGGCATTAGAATTTTTATTTATATTTAAATAGTACCCATTATGAAAGTATGATGTATTATATAGGATAAATTGATTTTCCTGAGGGATTATTTTATTAAATAATTTTAAATAATGATTATTTTCTTTATTTAAAAGTTCGTTTAAAAATAGTAAGTCAGTAGAATCATCTTTATCGATAGATAATAAATTTTCATTAAAATGTTCATTAAAAGTGAAACGTGAAAGGTGGTTAAAGTTTGTATACTTCCACTGCTCCTTATCAATAAAATTAAATTTCTGAATTTTTTCAATTGAACTAGAATTAACTAGTCTATTATTTCTGAAGCCAGCCATAACCTTCTTTTTCTAATTTTAATGCTAAATTTTTATCACCAGATTTAACAATCTTTCCATCTAGTAATACATGTACAAAATTAGGATTTAAATATTCAATTATTCTGTAATAATGTGTTATAAGTAAAAATCCATTTTGCGAAGATTTAAAATTATTAATTCCATTTGCTACTATTTTTAGAGCATCAATATCAAGGCCTGAATCTGTTTCATCAAGTATAATTAGCTTAGGCTCAATAAGAAGCATTTGTAATATTTCAAATCTCTTTTTTTCTCCTCCAGAAAAACCATCATTAACAGATCTTCTTGCAAAAGATTCGTCTAAACCTACAACTTTTAATTTCTCTTTGAATAGTTTAATAAATTCACCTGACGTATATTCTTTTTTATTTTGATGTTTTCTAATAGAGTTTACTGACGTTCTTAAAAAATGCATTGTATTTAATCCAGGTATTGAAACAGGATATTGAAATGACATAAAAATACCTTCCAAGGCTCTATCTTCAATACTCATATCTAGTAAATTTTTATTATTGAATAATAACTTACCTCCACCAATATTATACCCTTCTTTTCCAGCTATTATATTTGACAAAGTACTTTTACCCGTTCCGTTTCTTCCCATTATAACATGCAATTCACCTTTATTGATATTTAAATTAATATCATTTAAGATAGTTTTATCTTCAACCCCAACATTTAATTTATTTATTTTTAACATAATTAGCCTACCGAGCATCCTTCCAAGCTTATTTCCATTAATTTTTGTGCTTCAATAGCAAATTCCATTGGTAACTTTTTAAATACATCTTTGCAGAAACCATTTATAATTAATGATATAGCATTTTCTGTAGAAATTCCTCTTTGGTTGCAATAAAATAACTGATCTTCACCTATCTTAGAGGTTGTTGCTTCGTGTTCAATTTTAGAAGACGAATTTTTTATATTAATATATGGTTGAGTATGAGCACCACAATTATCACCAATTAGGATAGAATCACATTGAGAAAAATTTCTAGCATTTCTAGCATTTTTCATTATTTTTACTTCACCTCTGTATGTCTGTTGACCATGCCCTGCTGAAATACCTTTTGATATAATTGTACTTTTAGTATTTTTACCTAAATGAATCATTTTAGTGCCAGTATCAGCTTGTTGGAAATTATTACTTAACGCTACAGAATAAAATTCACCTACTGAGTTATCTCCTCTTAAAATACAGCTTGGATATTTCCAAGTTAATGATGAGCCTGTTTCAATCTGAGTCCATGATATTTTTGAATTAGCTCCTTTACAATGACCTCTTTTTGTTACAAAATTATATATTCCACCCTTTCCATTTTTATCTCCAGGGTACCAATTTTGAACAGTTGAATATTTTATTTCAGCATTATCCAAAGTAATTAGCTCAACTATTGCTGCATGCAATTGATTCTCATCTCTCATAGGTGCAGTACAGCCTTCAAGATAGCTTACATACGAATTATCATCAGCAATAATTAATGTTCTTTCAAATTGTCCTGTATTTGCAGCATTTATTCTAAAGTATGTAGAAAGTTCCATCGGACATTTTGTATTTTTTGGAATATAAACAAATGATCCATCACTAAATACAGCTGAATTTAAAGCAGCATAGTAATTATCTGAAGATGGTATAACTGTCCCTAAATACTTTTTAACTAAATCTGGGTAATCAATAACTGCTTCTGAAAAGGAACAAAAAATTACACCTGCTTTTTTTAGAGTGTCTTTAAATGTTGTTGCTATAGATACACTATCAAAAACTGCATCAACAGCAACATTTGATAGCATTTTTTGTTCATCAAGAGGAATCCCCAATTTATCGTATGTTTTTAAAAGCTCAGGATCTACTTCATCTAAACTTTTAAGTTTCTTTTTTTTAGGAGATGAATAGTAGCAAATTTCATTAAAATCAATTTTAGGATAATTTAAATTTTGCCAGCTTGGTTCTTTCATTTTTTTCCATTTTTCGTAAGATTTTAATCTAAAATCTAGTAGCCATTTTGGTTCATTTTTAATTTTTGATATTGATTTAATGATATTTTCATTTAAACCATTTGGGAGTCTTTCTTCTTCAATTTCAGTTTTAAATCCATATTTATATTCACTTGATGAAATATCTGATAATTTTTGCTTCGTTTCTTTTATTTTATCCATTTAAAAAGCTATGTCCTTGAGTTTAACTTTACTTAAAATATTTTTAATATTATTATTGATTTTATTTATAGGATCTTTAATGTTACAGCAGTCAATTAAATAACATTCTTCATTTTTTGAGCAGGTACTTATACCAACTGGACCTTCAATATCTTCAATAAATTTAATTAAATTTATGTTCTTAATAGAATTTTTGATAAAATATCCTCCTTTTGGACCTTTGATTGCTTTAATATAATTTTTTTTCGATAATTTTTGTAACGTTTTAGCCATTATCTCTTTTGGTATATTATATTGATTAGCAATATTATTTGATGAGCATATTGATTCAATGCTACTCATATGCTTAATTGCAATCAATGCATATTCAGCGGTTTTTGTGATTTTTAACATGTTGTATACGAGTTATTTTATCGCATATAATTTAAGGATAGAAAATATCTTATAAAAGTTATTTAATTAATTTTAATCCTCTTTTGATTACTTTTGATTCTGAATTATTGTGTTTGATGAATTCATTTAACTTTTTTATAATTTTATTTGATATTTTTTTATCTGAGTTTTTTGAAGAAGATTCAAGAATCTCATAAAGAATCAGCCATTCTTTTGGAAAATATTTAATAACATCGTTAAATAGTTTTAATGATTTTTCTGAAGAATAGTTTTTATTTAAAAGATTAGCTTTTATATGAAAAGTATTAAGTTTTTTATTATTACAGTTTTCATATTTTTTGTTAAAACTTTCATATTTTGAATTTACTTTAATCTTATCAAAATTTAATTTATCAGCTACTCCCCCATAAACAGAATTAATTATTTCACCACAGATTAAATCAAAATTTCCAAATTCAGGTAAATAAAGATATTTTTTATTAAATTGAATTGTACAATTTGAAATTTTTATTAGTATTATCTCAGACTTTTTTCTAGTAATTTTTTTTACTTTACCCTCTAACTTTATTCCACTCTCAAATTCCAAATTAATAGATCGTCCTAATTTTATATTTAATTCTTTAAGCTCATTGTTTGATAATTTATTTATTGATTTTTTATAATTTTTTAATTTACCAATAGGACATGAATATCCATTTTTATGGTAATCAGTACCTTGATTTTTAATTTCTTTATTATTACAAGATAATTGTGTTCTCCCTTTTGTTTTTATAAAAATTAGATTATTATTTTTTTGTAAAAACTTTTCAAAAATTCCAGATATCTGTATTTTATTATCGATTTCAACAGTGCATAGTGTTTTTGCTTTTATGGCTTGTTTTAAACCATATAATCCTCCAATTTTAAATGACATCTTACTTGCTAATTCCTTTAGAATTTCAGATAATTGTTTGAAATCTTTTGCAACAAAAAGCTGGGGTTGTTGTTCAGTAATGTCGTACTCATAGTTTATACAGTCAATTGTTAAAGGTATTTTTTTAATTTTTTTGTTTAAACAATTTTCGCTTTCCTCCACAGATGATAGAAGACCTGCACCATAGATTTTATAATTATCAATTGTACCTATTAATCCATATTCAACGGTCCACCAGTTCATTCTTGATAATAAAGAAGATTCACTCGCATAGGTTATATTTTTGTAGGCTTTTTTTAATTTATCATTATACTTTTTAACTTCTTTTGCATTTATATTTGTTTGTTCTTTTATATCAGATAATTCTCTTATTGCGTAATACAGTTCCATATCTTCTGAGGACATTATAGCTTTGTTTGCAATTTCTCCGTATTCTGTTAAGTATTTTGCATAATCTTTATTCGCAATTATTGGAGCATGGCCAGCTGCTTCATGAATTATATCCGGTGCAGGCGTATAAGTTAAATGCCTGTGAGTTCTTATATCTGCAGCAATAGGAAGTATTTTTAGTGATTGAAATTCCATAAATGCATTTGGTGGAATGAATCCTCTTACTGGGACTGCATTCCATTTAAATTTATTTAATTTGTTATTTATATCACTGATTTTAGGGATTTCATGAATAGAAATACCAGTTTTATATAACCCCTCTATATATATACTATGTCCGTGGTTTTTAAAAAAATCTTTAGAAATTTTCATTATAAACTTCCAGGTTGATTGATTTATATTGTCATACTGTGAGTATTTTTGTTTGACAATATACTTTTTTAAATGTTTTGGGATTATATTTTTTATTGATTTCATATTACTCTAAAAAAGTACTTAAATTTAATGATTAATGCTGATTTTAATTAATAATTTATAAATATACTTTGATTAATATAATAACATATTCTTTTTTAAGATTTTTTAGTTTTATTTTATCATATATACCAAGACAAAACTCATTAATGATTGGGTCTTTTTTTGGGATATTGATGTATTATATTTTCCCTTTAAGAAGTAAAGTTGCAAAAATTAATTTATCTATTGCTTTTAAAGAGAAAACTAAACACGAAATTAATATAATTTTAAAAAATACCTATAAACATTTTGGTAAGTTAATGATTGAATTTATCAGAATGCATTCAATTAGAATTAAGAGTGATTTAATCAAATATGATAGTATTTTTCAAAAAGACTTAAATTCTAAAAAAGGATTAATATTTATGACAGCTCATTTTGGCAATTGGGAAGTTATTTCTACAATTTTACATAAGTATAAAAAAGTGAAAGCTATAGCAAGAGTACAAAAAAATAATGGTGGAAATAAATTTTTTAATGAATGTAGGTCGTTACCAAATATCACTTTAATTTCTAATAAAGGTTCTAAAAGAAAAATGCTCAAAGCTCTCATTGATAATGAAATACTACTAATTGCTAGTGACCAAAATGCAAAAAAACATGGAACAAATATTGATTTTTTTGGAAAATTATGTTCAATACCAAAAGGAGCTGGACATTTTTATTCTGCGACTGACTGTAAATTACTAATTGGCTTTTGTATTTTAAATAAAGATTTAACTTACGATCTTAAAATTAAAAATATTATTTTAAAAAATAATAGAGAACAAAAGGATAATATAATTGTAGAAATAAATACTATTTATTCCAAAATGCTTGAAAATATTATAACTAAATATCCTGAACAGTATTTTTGGTTTCATAAAAAATGGGATAAAGGAATATATAATTAATGATTTATGAAGCAAAAGATAAAAATGTAATTAAAGCAGCTAATCTGTTATTAAATGGAGAAATTATTGTATATCCAACAGATACTCTATATGGATTTGGTGTAGATGCTACTAATGAAGATGCTATAAATAAATTAAATGAATTAAAAAATAGAGTTCAGCCATTAAGTATAATTGTTGATTCTCATCAAATGTTATTTAATTTTTGTAATTTGAATGAAAAAAATAAAGATGATTTAAAAAAATATTTTCCTGGTCCTTTTACTTTATTAATGAATAAAAAAAATAATTTACCAGATATATTAACTATCGGTTCAAAAAAAATTGGGATTAGAATTCCAGATTCTAGATTTTCAATAAATATAGTTAAATATATAAATAAGCCTATTGTTACTACAAGTGTTAATATGCACAATGAAAAATCATTAAACAGTTTAAATGATATAAATACTAGATTTCCAAATATTAATATTTTTTCAGGATCAGTTAATAGAACTTCTAAAGGATCAACTATAATTGATATTACTACTAATCCCTATTCAACTTTAAGGCAAGGAGATGGAATTGAAAACTCTAATCAGATTAGGTAGTTTTTTTAAGCCTTATAAGTTTATTTTACTGATATCAATAATAGCTTCAGTATTATATGGTTTGTTTAATGCTGCTTCTTTATGGATTGTTGGAACATTGATAGCAAATTTATTTGGGTCCTCTACTTTTAATAATTATGACATAGATAGTTTGATTGGAAAAATAAACTATTTTTTTTCAAATTTAATTTCAGCTACTTCTCAGATTGAACAGTTAAAAATGATTTGTATATTTTTATTTATCACTTTTTTATTTAAAAATATATTTTATTA